>Ga0075447_10000141_pt1 | contig 34054 bp, 31 predicted proteins | sample CoawatmetaG10DNA_FD_72352 | JGI IMG/M metagenome (GOLD analysis project Ga0075447, IMG submission 72352) | Marine microbial communities from the West Antarctic Peninsula - Coastal water metaG104-DNA | ecosystem: Environmental > Aquatic > Marine > Coastal | place: Atlantic Ocean: West Antarctic...
TGTTCCATTAACAGGTTTACTCCCCGGATACACGTTTGACAGAAGGCGCCTGCATGGACACACTCCCTGTGCTTCCGTGCGGCGCCTCTCATGTCTCAAACGCCATCTGTCTACACGCTCCCTATCTTCCGGAATACCCAGGTTGCTGATGAACCGGCACCTGGACGCATCCCCGTAGACCATCAGGTAAAAGGGGAACGGGTCAAGTATTGGCGCGAGTTGCGTGCCTCCAAGACAGTGAAATGGGAGACGTTCCCGCACTTCCCTCTGGTGCTCAATGCCGACGGATCACCGTGGGCCCCTGCCTGCCTGTGGTTGTTAGATCGTGCGCGGGCCAGACCCCACAAGGTGTCCTCGCTCAATCCCGTTGCGCAAGGGCTGCGGGCCTACAAGCAGTTCCTCGATGAATTTGGGCTCCAGTGGGACGACTTCTCCGCGGTCGACAAATACCTGCGCCCAACCTACCACTACAAGACCCACCTCCAAGGTCTGATTAACAGCGGCGCAATCAAACACAGCACGGCCAGTAGCCGCATGCAGACGGTGGTGGGCTTCTACCGGTTTCTAATGGAGAGTGAACGACTGGGCTTCCGCCCTCAGAACGCCCCATGGGTTGATCGGACAGTCGGCCTTGAATACCGCGACAGCAAGGGTTTCAAGCAGATCAAGGAGGTGACGGCGACCGACGTATCCATCAGGGTTCCGAAGCGGGACTACGCATGGGATCGCCGGATCGATGACGGCGGAAAGCTGCTGCCACTCTCCCGGCATGAGCAGAAGACACTGGTCAAAGCGCTGAAGCTGCTCGGCAATCGCGACTACGAGCTGATGCACTACACCGCGCTCCTGACCGGCGCGCGGATCCAGACCGTCCTGACACTGCGTTGGGGCGATTTCGCGACGCCGCCGAGCCAAATCAACCAGTGGCCGTTCAAGCTGCAATGCGGACCAGGGACAGGTATCGACACCAAAGGCGATGTGCCGGATGTGCACCTGTCGGTGCAGAAGGACCTCTACGAATGGCTACATATCTACGCTGTCTCTGACCGTGCCGGGTCTAGACGTGAGAAGTCCAACCTCAAGCAGGACCCAATGAACTATCTGTTCCTGTCCAGTCAAGGTGGCCCCCATTACGAATCCAAGGCTGATCGCAACGCCCTTTGGGATTCCGCCGAACCGCCGCTGAAGCGCTCGTCTCCGACTGGACAGAACCTCCGGTCCTTCATCACGGACTACGTGATCCCTGAGATCCGCAAGACGATCCCGGCCTTCCACTATCAGTTCCATGACCTGCGGGCCACCTTTGGAGTCAACTGGGTCGACGCGGTCATGAGGAACCAAGACACGCGCCAGCGTTACATCTGGACTCGAGACCAACTCCGTAAACTCATGTGGCACAAAAGGCCAACCACGACGGATCTGTACATCGACTACCGCCAGCACACTGAACTCCTCGAAAAGGCCGAGGCTGACTGGAACCACAATCTACTCGACCTCATTCGCTCAGCCTAACGGTGCGAAGGTCTATAGCGACAAGAACGGACGGGCGGGATACCACCATGCATGAACCTGACTGGATTAGCACGGGCGGCGGCTACCCTAGTGGTCTGCCTCGCTTGGCATTCCCATTAGAAGGGGCCATGCCCGATCTCTATGTGCCCCAGAGCACGATTCTGCAGACGGCAAATGGAGTCCAGACCCATGCTTATCTCTGGTGCTACCTTGAGCGTGAGGTATACGGCAAAAGATATCGGTTCAACCCAGCGAGCCTGTCTACGCAGCGCGTCAAAGACATGCCTAAAGCCATTGAACGCCTGTCCAAGCGCTTCTGCTTCGACAACGCCAGACCGAGGTCGGTGAGTGACGAGTTGGCCAACGGCATGTCCCGATTCTTGAACTGGACTGATCGCCCGATTCACCATAGGCGGTTTGAATCCATCCTGAGCGACCCGGATCTCGCTCTGGAGGCTCTGAAAAAGCACCACAGCTACCTGCGGCAGCGCATGCAGGCAAACCAGACAGAAAATCGCATCAGCGTATCTGCGGCGTCGATGATGGATGTCGACGCCATCAAGATGATGGCGGTGATCCACGACCGGGAATACGGCAACGAGATCGAGGCCATCAAGTACATCCACGGTGACGGTGTTAGAACTCCTAAAACCGAAGACGTGGCTGCCTTCATGGCTTGCGTGCAAGGGGTATTCGATTCGGTGGCTCGGATCGTTCTCGACACACAGGACTACAACGGCAACTCGTCTCTCGGCGATCTCCGTTGGCAGTCGGAGGGGCGAGAACTCGCGGTTCCCATCGCAGAAGGCATCCACATCGAGCGTGCCATGGAACTTGGTTGCATGGCGTACGCTGCATTGTGCGTCGGCGACTCCGGCGCCAACCTCGCCCCAATTCAGTCTTACGAAGAGCCCGAGGACTTACGAGAGCAACTGGATAACCCCGAAAAGCTCAACCTGCGCCACAAGGTCATCAAGTTCCGGGCCGGAGGAAAGGAGGCGCCGGTTCATCTGACCTCCACCACCGTGACCCGCATGCGGTCTTACCTGCGGCTCCGGGAAGCTCTACGTCTGAGACTCGGGAGCCCTGAAATCGGGCCGATGTTCATTCAGTGCATCTACCCCTCGTCGCCTCAAGCGCGGCCTTTAGGGATCATCTCGCTGCCGCCGAACTTCACCTCTGCATTGCGTAGCAGGTTCAGCGCCGTCGGCATCAAGTTACCGCAAGTGACGATGCAGCAGTTGCGTGCCCATAAAGCCGGCAAGGTTGCCAAGGAACACAATCCCAAGGTGGCGGCCGACATGATGGGGCACTCGGTAAGCACGGCCATCCGCAGATACAGCAAGATCACGGATGTCGAGGCGAGGTCTGAAATGGCTCCGTTCCTGGCCTCACTGACCTCAGTGGTCCTGACCCGCTCGGAGGCTGACGCCACGTCGTCCAAGCCAGTCACCCCGTTCACCGCGATCCCCGCCGGAGGCTGCGAAGACCACGGCCATCCCGAGGCGCTGGGTGAGAACCCGCTGGTAGAGCCCGATTGCAAGAAGACCGAAGGATGCTTCTTCTGCAACAAGTTCCACGTCCACGCCGACGAAGAGGATTGCCTCAAGTTGATGTCTTGCCGATCGGTACTGGAACGCTTGGCACCAAGACTCGGTGATTCAGGCGTGGCTGAACTAGTCTATACCGTCGTAAGCGAGCGCATCGGTGCCCTACTCGACGAGATCAGGCGCATCAATCCCGAGGCTCATGAGCGTGCTCGGGCAGCCGTCCTGAAGGAAGGCAAGCTCAGCCGATACTGGGCGAGCAAGCTCCAACAACTTCACTTGCTGGGCCTGCTAGCGCAGTCTTCCGCCCTGGCCTGATCGCTAGACACTGCGCTCACCCTCAACCTCACCGAAACCTGCCTGCGGGACGAGTCCATGCAAAGAAGCGATCTGACGACATCGGCAACTACCTCGTCTAACTCTTTGCGGGGAAGGGAGGCCGACCGCGATCGCGATTGGGCGCCGGACGGTGTTCCTGGAGTTTCGGGCGGAATACCACAAGCTCCCCACGTGGAGCCCTACTTCGATCCTCAGATGGTCGTGACGCTGGATCCAAACGGGCAGCCTCTCAGCCGCTACGGAGACAGAAGCTGGGATCTGCGGTCCATGAGTACAGACGGTGGACAAACCTCGTACTCACACACCTTCTTAGATGCACAGCCCCTATCGGGTTCACCAGAAATCGGCAGACCGAACCTTACTGCGCTGATTAGCGAGCAGCAAAAGGCGCTGCTGTGGTTGCACATGGATGCTGGGCGGCAAAGAGCCCTGAGAACGATACTGCAGGCGGGCCGTACGATGAACAGACTCACTCAAGGTGCCGTCAGCCGGGGAATTTCGCTGTTCGAGTTGTTCTGCAACCCTCAGGTGCTCAGCGAGGAATCGGCGGAATTGAACAGCAGCTACGCCAACACCGTGCGAGCCTTGCTTCGGACACTGTGGCGCCACCGTGACTTCCTCAAGATTGGGCTCGAAATCCGCTTGAAGCAACTGGTTGAGGTCATCAAGGAATCTGCCCCAGGAGAGGCGAAAGACCGCCAAACGCCCATCATCCCATCCCGCATCTACTGCGCGATCTTATCTAGCCTGCTGGACCGTCTGGATGAGATCGAGTCTGACCTAGATACTCTACTGGATGCTTACCGGCAAGAGCGCACGTGCACGCTCAGTGCCTCAAGCTGCCTGACCGACAAGCAGCGATATATGCAACGCGAAATGCAACTCCAAGGGATGCTGGAGGCTATGCGGAACAGGGGATGGAAGACGGGAAGCATGCGCGGATTCGTCGCCGGCGAGATCGCCGTAGTCCAACTTAGGCTGATGTGCATCGTAATCGCCTTCACCGGCATGCGAGTAGCGGAAGCGCAGATCCTGCCGCTCAAAGGAGTTCTGGAGGAGGCGAAACACCGTGACACGGTGCACCACGTGGTCAACGGATACAGTCACAAGCTCAACGGTGGCAGAAAGAAGCGCGCCAGTTGGATCACAAGCCGCGAGGGCCATCGGGCAATCTTGCTCGCTCAAAGAATCGCCTCGGTCATCTTGGAGGTACTGAAAGATGGTGATCCAGCAAACGATGACGCCGCCTTACTGTTCTGTTCGACGGCCAATCCTTACAAGAAGCAGAGTCTTTCGAGCATTTACAGACGTCTGCACGGCCAGTTGTTCCCTGAGATTTGCCCCCTCATTACGCAAGCCGACATCGACGAACTCAACGCAATGGAGTTGCAGCGGAACTGGCTGCGTGAGGGCATGGAGGTCGGCAAACCGTGGCCGCTGGCCTTTCACCAATACCGGCGCAGCCTGTCGGTTTATGCCCATCGCTCGGGCATGGTGAGCCTGCCGGCGCTCAAAGGACAGCTGCAGCACATCACCGATGAGATGCGCGCGTACTACAGCGATGGGTTCTGCCGGGCAGTCAACCTCGTCTTCGACAAGGAGCACTTTAGCCATGATTGGAACGCCGCCAAGTCGGAATCGAGCTTCCTCGCTTACAGCTTAGCCTTGCTGTTCTCGGACGAAGACCTCATCGGCGAAGTGGGTGGACGGGGCGCGGTCCGAATGCAGCAAACTGTATCCAGCCGATCCAAGGAAGAGACACTGAAACTGTTTCGTGATGGCAAGCTGGCCTATCGCGAAACCGTTCTGGGCGGTTGCATCGCCGTGGAGGACTGCAATCGCACACCGCTGGAGCCCATTCCTTGGGACTGCCTGGAGAAAGACTGCACCAACGCGGTGGTGTTTGAAAAACGTCTGGGTCTGTTGATCAAGACGCAGGAGACGGTTGTCGCCACGCTGGCCAGCACAGAAGCGGGCGGCGTTGAGCACCGCCTGGAAGCCGATCACCTGCAAGTGCTTCTTAAAGCTCGCAAACGCCTCTCGGAAGCTGTATGAGCGCCAAGGTCCAAGTCGACAAATACTTCACCGCACTCGAGCGTCTGAAGGCACGTGGCGAGCCGATCAGCAATGATGCTGTGGCCCTAGAGGCCGGCAGCGGCCGGGGCAGCATCAAGAAGTCCAGGCCTGCCTACGCCGAACTTATCGCGGCGATCAATGCGGCCGCCAAACAGCAGGCTGAAGCCAAAGTCGCCTCAGATCCTATGCCTGGTATGCGCAAGGACATCGAAGATCTGACGAGGCGACTGGACCAGTCCCTCGACAGAGAGGTGGCTCTGCTGCACGAGCTCTACGACCTGCGCGCCAAGGCCAAGCAATTGGCGGAAGAGAACCGACTCCTAAAGCTCGGCAGACTCGTCCCGGTGCAATGAGCCTATTCAAAAGGGGTATCCGCATTTGCTGGTTGATGTCCTGATTGTATGCTGCAGTGCAAAAATCTTGCAGTCGGAAGTGCGATTTCACGATGGGATCGACCGTCCCAGTTCGACCCTTCTCTGCCGTATGCCTTCTGTGGATCGAATGACTGTAATCCCCAGTTGATCGGCCATCGAAATTAGTCTAGTCGCGCCAAACCACTCCAGGGATATGCGCTAGAACAGGCCGCCCAAGAATGGCCCGAAGCTCAGCGAGATACAGTGGTTCCTCCAAATGCGACGGGCCTACAAGACAGCCCAATGCCGAGTTGCAACGGCCGCTGGGCAAGAAGACTTAGCAGGCGGAAATCCTGACGGGAAGCCGTGGAATACGGACGCTTAAACTCCTTCATCGCTGCAACCAACTGCGAGGCTGGGACTTCTACAACTTCGCCAGCGCTCACGACGGCCAAGCTTCGTTTTGCTCACAACTCATATGTGACGAATTAGATCCCATCATTCGCAGCGTTGTTTTCCGCATCACGCCACCCGCCAGCAGCCGCAGCTTCCACCACCGCTCCACCAGACGCTGCCCACCCCAACTGGGCTCATCTCATGCCGAACGCTGCACTCGCCCACGCGACCCCTATTCGGGTTGATCTCAATCAAATTTTCTTGTTAGCGTAACTAGATATCTAATATAATTGGCCAACGCCAGTTGAGGAAGGCGACCCACCGCCTGGAGACAGATATGCTGACCCATGAAGAGAATGAACTGTTGTGCCGAGTAGAAGGCGATGCCCCGATGGGGAAGCTGATGCGCCAGCACTGGACCCCTGTTTGCCTGATTGAAGAAGTCAGCGAACCGGACGGCGCGCCGGTCAAGGCTCGCGTTTTTGGTGAAGACCTGGTCGTGTTCCGCGACAACGAGGGGCGCGTCGGTGTGATGGGCGAGTATTGCCCGCACCGCCGAGCATCGCTTGTGTACGGTCGTAACGAAGACGGTGGCCTGCGCTGCCTGTACCACGGCTGGAAGTTCGACGTGCTGGGCAATGTGCTGGAAATGGTGTCCGAGCCGGCCGCCAGCGGCATGACCGAGAAGGTCAAGCACAAGGCGTATCCCTCGAAGGAATGGGGCGGCATGATCTGGGCGTACATGGGTCCGCAGGACACCATTCCCGAATTCGTCGCCCCCGCCTGGGCTCCGACCGAGGACACCCGAGTCAGCATCGCGAAGGCGCTGCTGCCGTGCAATTGGGCCCAGATCCTTGAGGGCGCGATTGACTCCGCACATAGCTCGAGCCTGCACTCGTCCGATTTCGTGCCGGCCCGCGTCGGCGGGGGCGAGGCAACGTCGAAAAACTGGCTGCGTCCGTCCACCGACAAGGCACCGCGCCTGCAGGTCGAGCGCACCGAATATGGGTTCCGCTATGCTGCGCTGCGCCGCCCAATCTTCAACGCCAACACGCACGACTACGTGCGCTCGACGGTGTTCGTTGCACCCGGCATCGTGCTGATTCCGCCCAACAACCTGTATAACGTCGCCAACATCAACGTGCCGATGGACGACACGAATACGGCGTTCTACTTCATCGCGTGGGGCGATCCCGCGACGACCCCGGAAACCGAAACCTGGCGCAAGTTCCTCCATCAACAGATCGGCCCGGATCTGGACGAGCGCTACCGTCCGCTGCGCAATCACGAGAACCGCTTCTGGCAAGACCGGCAGGCCATGAAGGCTGGCAATTTCACCGGCATCACGGGCTTCCCGAACCAGGACATCGCCATGTGGGTCACGATGGGTCCGATCGCCAATCGTTCGGACGAGCGTCTGGGCGCGAGCGATCTCGCCATTGTCGAGTTCCGTCGCCGCATGCTCGATGCCCTCGCGGAATTCGAGCAGGACGCCGAAGCCATCGGTACCGGCGCGAAGGCGATCCCGCAGACGGTCTGTTCGTATCAGGCAGTGGTGCCGAAGGAGACCGACTGGCGTGCGTACGCCGCCCGTTATGTCAGCGCGAAGCATGCCCTGCCGGAAGACGAGCCCGCTGCGCTCGCGACCGACTATCAGGTCAGGCAATAAGCGATGAAGCCGGCCATGGAACAGCGCCGTTTGCGCATCGGGGTGGCAGGACTGGGGCGCGCCTTTTCGCTGATGCTGCCCACCTTCCTGCAGGACCCGAGGGTTCAACTCGTCGCCGCATGCGACCCGCGCGAGGAAGCACGGCAGCAGTTCGCCGCCGATTTCGGCGCACGGACCTACGCAGACGTGCGGGACCTGGCCGGCGACCCCGATGTGGAAGTCATCTACGTGGCCAGCCCCCATCAGTTTCACGCGCAGCACACTGAGATTGCCGCAGCCAACGGCAAACACGTACTGGTCGAGAAGCCGATGGCGCTCAAAGCGGCCGACTGCGATCGCATGATCGCCGCGTGCTGGGCGGCAAACGTGCATCTAATCGTCGGACACTGCCACAGCTTCGATACGCCGTATCTCCGTACGCGCGACCTGATCCGTTCGGGCGATTTCGGTGCGGTGAAGATGATCCAGGCGTTCAACTACACGGATTATCTATACCGGCCGCGCCGCTCGGAAGAACTCATGACGGCCGAAGGTGGCGGTGCCGTATTCAGCCAGGCGGCGCACCAGGTCGACATCGTGCGGATGCTCGCGGGCTCGCGCGCGACGCGCCTGCGCGCAAGCGTCGGCCGGTGGGATTCGAAGCGCCCCACCGAAGGCGCGTATTCGGCACTGATCTGGTTCGAGAATGGCGCCTATGCTTCGCTGTCGTACAGCGGGTATGGCCACTTCAACAGCGACGAGTGGATGAGCTGGATCGGCGAGATGGGTGACCAGGCAAGTCCCGACGCCTACGGCGCCGCCCGGAGGCGGCTGGCGACCATCGCCTCATCCAATGATGAAGCACAGCTCAAGGCGGCCGGTACGTATGGCGGCGCCGCATACAAGCCGCCCTCGACCGCGGCAGTGGAGGCGGCACGCCACCATCAGCATTTCGGCCCGGTGATCGTGGCGTGCGAACACGCCGACCTGCGCCCCCTGCCCGATTCCATCATCGTGTACGGTGATCACCAACGGGAGACGCTGCCGCTTTCCCTCCCCACCGTGCCGCGCGGCGAAGTGATTGACGAACTCTACGAAGCCATCATCGCTGGGCAGGCGCCTCTTCATAACGGCGAGTGGGCAAAGGGCACGCTGGAGATTTGCATCGCCATCCTGGAGTCGAGCGAAACCGGCAAAGACGTGTCGCTCTGATCCTCGTGAGAAAATAAGAAGCCCTCGCACAGCGAGGACTTCTTTTTGTGTGGCGCGGCGGGCAGCCGACGATGACTTCCCGAGCCAACACTACGCGCCTAGCGCCTCAACCCGCAGCGAGAAATCCACTGCCCTGACGTGCTTTGTGAGTCCGCCAACGGAAATGCGGTCCACGCCCGTTTCCGCAATGGCACGCAGCGTTTCCTTCGTCACGCCGCCTGACACCTCCAGGCTGGCGCGCCCGTTGTTGATGCGCACCGCCTCCCGCATCTGTTCCAGCGAGAAATTATCGAGAAGGATTGCGCCGGCGTCTGCGGAGAGCGCTTGTGCCAGTTCATCCAGCGTCTCGACCTCGACCTGCACCGGCACGCCCGCACCAATTACCTGAGCAGCGCGCACCGTCGGCGCAATGCCACCACCCGCTGCGACGTGGTTCTCCTTGATCAGGATGCCGTCATACAGCCCCCGGCGATGGTTCTCGCCACCACCGATGCGCACCGCATACTTCTGCGCCAGACGCAGTCCGGGCAGGGTCTTTCGGGTATCGAGAATCCGCGCCCTGGTGCCCTTTACGATCTCCACCAGGGCGTGCGTCGCCGTGGCCACACCCGACAGCAGTTGAATGAAATTGAGCGCCGTGCGCTCCGCAGTCAGAATGCTGCGCGCCGGCCCGGCGATCTGGCACACCGCCTGCCCTTCGCGCATCCATTCGCCTTCGCCAACGAACCACCTGATCGTGATGCCCGGCTCGTACCGCCGCAGGGTTTCCTCAAACCATGGCCTGCCGCACAACAGCGCAGCTTCGCGCACCGTGAGAACCGCCTCGGCCGAGGCCGCAGGGTCAACGAGCTGGGAAGTCCAGTCGATATTGCCAACATCTTCCGCGAGCGCGTCGCAGACATTGCGCGTCATTGCCGCGCGGGTTGCTACATCCATTTGAAAGATCCGATATTGAGCGGAGAAACTGCCTGAGATCGGCAGCTGCCGCACGGAGGCGCCGCCGCCAATCGACTGAATATGTGGAGAAGGAAAACCTGGCCGCACGGATCTGAGACGTTCTTACTCCTCGCCGCGCGAGGCGATCAGGCTACCCATTTCCCGCGTGGACGGAATCCGCAGCGCCGGATCATCCGTCTCGGCTTCGTCGCGCGCCATGTTTTCGATGATCGTCAGGAGCACCTTGCGCGCAATGTTGATCTCCGTTGCCTTCAGGCCCCTGACGCTGATCTCGTTGACCTCTTCAGCCAGTGGAACGAGCTTGTTCTTCAGGCTACGGCCGCGAGCCGTGAGATACACGTGCGTGTTCTTGCGATTGCCCGGGGCATAGTGACGCTCGACGTATCCAAGCTTTTCCATCGCGGACACCGCGCTGAAAGTGGTTGGCGTGGTCGTGCCGGCCTCGTCGCTGAGTTCTTTCTGCGTCAGCCCGTCGGTGACCCACAGGATGCGCAAGAACGCCCAGTGGCCAAATGAGACCTCGTGCTGCGCCAGGCGCATCTGCAGCCCACGCACCATCGCGCGGGCTGCGTCCTTGACCAAGTGGGCAAGACGATCATCCGGGACGGCCTCGTGCCAATGCCGCAGGATGGGATCCTCTTTGGAAGCCTTTGCCTTGCCAGAAGAACGTGTTGCTACCATGCTTTCCTCGCCGTGACCGTAACCAAAATGGTTCACATCATAGCGTTCAACAGTGCGCGTGCCGCCTGGCGGCCGCGCACCGAGGCCCTGAAAATTCAGAAGAGATGGCGAATACCGACCGTCACACCCGCCTGGTTCATGCCCGCCACAACGTCCACGCCGGTACCGCGAATGCCAACATTGGTCGTTGACCGGTTGGCAACGTACGCGCCCTCCGCATACACGTCTGTGCGCTTGGATAATGCGTAGTCGACCAGCAATGCCCCCATCGTCGGCCCGCCGTTAGATTCGCGGAAGTGCGTGTGGTAGACGCTGGCCGAAATCGACAGCGGCGCGTTCACCTGCCAGGTCATGCCACCCCAGTACAGCCAGGAACTCGGCGGCGCATCCGTGTTGCGCGTATTCAACCAGCGCAGACCTGCCAGTGCCTTGACCGGTCCGATCTGGTACGACAGGCCCAGCAGCGTGCGCTGCTGGGTATTGCTTTGCGTGGCGATCGACGTGCCCTGCAATTGATCATAGGTCACGCCGACGCTAAACGGACCCTGGTCGTACAGGATCGCAGCGCTCATTTCGCGCCCCACCTTCGAAGCACCCGGCACCTCGCCGCCATTCTGAATGGCCGCGTCGAAGCCCGCACTGTACAACGCTGCAAACGTCACACCGCCCAGATTCAAGCCATAGCGCACCGAATTGTCCGCGCGATTCACGAACTGGCTGTCCATGCTCTGTGCGGAGTAGCTTGGGTTGAACGTCAGCGGGTCATACTTGAACATCAACTCATAGAGCAGGTTCTGGTGACGCCCCAGCGTCAGCGTGCCGCTTGGCGTGGCGAGACCAACGAAGGCCTTGCGGCCGAAGAGCCGCCCGCTCTGTCCGAGCGTGCCTGTATCCGAGTTGAATCCGCCCTCCAGCGTCATCATTGCCTTGTAGCCGCCGCCAAGATCCTCCGATCCCTTCAGCCCCCAGCGCGATCCGGCGAGATTGCCAGACTGCTCGCGTACCACCGAGCCCTTGCTGGCACCTTGCGCCACCCGGTTGACGTACTCCACACCCGTATCAACGATGCCGTAAAGGGTGACCGAACTTTGTGCATGGGCTGCCGTACCGGCGAGCGCCAGAAGCGCGCCACCGGCACGCGCGATGATTTGTCTCGTCATTATTTTGATTTCGTAGTTCTAAGAGGGGCTGTCCCGCTTCCTGGTGTTCCCCGCGCATCTGGCGGGAGGCAGATGCGCGACGGGCATCAATGCCCGCTGCGGGAATCAGATCTTGAAGCTTTCCAGGCTGGCTGGATGAAACAACTCAGCCGGCTGAAGACGCCGGCTCGACAGCCCTTCAGCGTGATGCTGCGCCAGGAAACGGTCGATCACGTGCTCGTTGTTAGCGAATCCATATGACCAGAAATCGTGGCCCATCAGGCGGCGCGCATTGCGCAGCTGGTCTTCGATGAACGGAAGCGTGACCTTGGTGGCCGACGTATCGCTCAAACGCGCGAGCGCCACTTCCTTCGAATGCTCGAACGCCTTCGCCATGGCGCCGGGCAGCCACGGATGCTGCTCGGCCAGCGTCTTCCGGATGCCGAGCGTGTGCATGATCGGGAACAGCTTGCGGCGCTCGTACCATTCCGCCGCGCTCTTTTGCGGGTCGTCGAAGAGGTACTTGACCTGCGGATGCCCACGGTCGAAACACGACGGTGCACGCGGCCCGATCACACCGTCGATCTCCCCCTCGGCCAGCAGGTTCGAGATCGTCTTCCCTTCCGGTGCGTTTTCAAGTATGACGCCCTCCGGCAGCTTCAGCGAGATCTTCTCCACGCGCGTCGGATCTTCGTAACCGCCGCGCACCCAGCGAATGTCCGACGCTTTCACGCCATACTCCTCTTCGAGGAACATGCGGACCCACACGTTGGCCGTGAGCTGGTATTCCGGCACGCCGATGCGCTTGCCTTTCAGGTCTTCCGGCCGGTTGATGCCACGATCGGCACGCACGTAAATCGAGCTGTGGCGGAACGCGCGCGACGGGAACACCGGCACGGCGATGTACGGCGAGGTACCTGCGGCCGTCTTGACCGAATAGCTACTGAGCGAGAGCTCGCAAATGTCGTAGTCTGCGTGGCGGAAAGCACGGAAGAAAATTTCTTCCGGGTCCTGCAGCATGAACACGGGATCCACGCCGTCAATCTGGACGCCGCCGTCGATCAGCGGACGCATCCGGTCATAGTTGCCCACGGCGATGGAGAGTTTAAGCTTGCTCATTGATGTTCCTTTCAAACAATCGAAATCAATCCGTTGCGTGCGTTCTCACACACCGGATTTCGGCGCCTGTTGCTGACGTGGCACGCCGAAGAGGACCGCAATACCGCCAGCGAAGACGAGCACGGCAACCAGCAGGATGCCGGCCGAGAAACTGCCCGTCACGGTCTTTACCCAGCCGAGCACGATCGGGGCGAAGAAGGCACCGACCTGGCCGAGACTGCTGATGACGCCGATCCCGCCCGCGGCCGCCTCGCCCTTGAGGTAGTTCGGCGGAATGGTCCAGATGATGGCCGCGGCGGCGAAGTAGCTCACCGAAACGAGGCTCAGGCACACGATCGCAGCGGCCGGGTTGTGGGTCAGCATCGTCAACAGCGTTGCGCCCGCGGCACCCGCCGTCGTGGACAGAAAGAAGTGCCAGCGACGCTCAAGCCGCATATCGGAGCTGCGTGCAATCAGCAGCATGGCAACGGCGCCGACGATGTAAGGCAACGCCGACAGGAAGCCGATCTCCAGCATGTTGGAGATGCCCGTCTGCTTGATGATGGTTGGCGTCCAATAGTTCAGGATCGTGCCGCAGATGGGTACCGTGGCCCAGCCTGCTGCGATCACATAGACGCGTGGGTCGCGCAGCGCAACCATCAGGCGGCTCGGCGCGCTGTCTGGTTTCTGGCGGTGTTCTTCCTCCAGGGCGGCCACGATAATGCGCTTCTGTGCGGCAGTCAGCCACTTCGCATCCTGCGGTTTATCGACCAAATAGAACCAGGCAAAAACACCTGCAAGCACAGCCGGCAGGCCCTCAATGAACAACAGCCACTGCCAGTTGCGGAAGCCCCAGACATCCGTGAAATTCTGGAGAATCAGGCCAGAAAGCGGGCCGCCGATGATGCCGGCGACGGCAATCGCCAGCAGGAATCGCGACGTGATACGAGCGCGACGCTGCGCGGGATACCAGAACGAGAGATAGAGAATGATCCCCGGCCAGAAGCCCGCCTCCGCCGCGCCAAGCAGCGTCCGGGCGAGATAGAACTGCCAGGGGGCATTCATGAAGGCCATTGCTGTGGAAATGGTGCCCCACAACAGCATGATCCGCGTTACGGTCTTGCGTGCGCCGATGCGCCTGAGTAGCAACGTGCTCGGCACTTCGAGCAGGATGTAGCCGATGAAGAACAGGCTCACGCCGAGCCCGTATGCGGCATCGCTGAGTCCCAGGTCCTGCTTCAACTGCAGTTGCGCGAAGCTGATATTGACGCGATCGAGATAGTTCAGCACCCAGCAGAGGAACAGGAAACTCATCAGCCTGAGTGTGATCTTTCGATAGGTCGCCTCTACGGCTACGGAATCGTCGCTCAGATGCGGGGGCGCATCCGCGTAGCTCAACGTGGAGTCATTCATTTCGTTGTCTCTTGGGGGCGTTTTGTCGACTCGATCAGTCAGACCCCCGCGCTGGACGGTGTCTGCTTCTCGTTGCCGACTATTTAATTAGACGTCTAGTTATGAGACTACGAGGCCTTGGTGCCTCTGACAAGTGAGGGTTTATACCGAACCCGGAAATTCAACCGGCGATTACGTCGCTTGCCAAATTAGATCTCTAGTAATATGATACGAACCACCCGCTGAAATGAAAACGAAACAAGTAGACAAGTAGACGGAGACAGGCATGACTACCCAGGACACCGGTTTTCTGCGGCTGACGATCGCGGAGAAGGAAAAGATTGCGCGCGACATCTGGCGCTTTGAACTGACCGATCCGCAGGGCGCGCCTCTTCCGCCATTCGAAGCCGGATCGAATCTGACCGTCGTGGTGCCCAATGGCATGCGCCGCAGCTATTCCCTCTGCAACGATTCGCAGGAAAGTCATCGCTACGTCATCGCGGTCAAGCGCGACAGCAATGGTCGCGGCGGCTCCATGAGCCTGATCGACGGCACGTCCACCGGTGATCTGATTGACGTATCCCTGCCGCGAAACGAATTTCCGCTCGACGAGCGCGCGAAATCGTTCATTCTTGTCGCGGGTGGCATTGGCATCACGCCGATGCTCTCGATGGCGCGCCAACTGAAGGCGGAAGGATTGCGGGATTTCAAGCTGTACTACCTGGCTCGCGACCCGGAAGGTACAGCGTTCCTGGACGAACTCAGCAGCGACCAATGGCGCTCGAGGGTGAAAATTCACCACGATCTCGGCGACCCCACCAAATCATTCGACTTCTGGACCCTGTTCGAGCGCCCCAAGGCCGCACACATCTACTGCTGCGGGCCGCAGATGCTAATGGACACGGTGCGCGACATGACGGGGCACTGGCCGCCTGGCACGGTTCACTTTGAGAGCTTTGGCGCCAATAACGCGAACGCGCAAGTGAACACGCCGTTCATCGTTCGGCTCAAGCGCACCGGTACGCCGCTGGACATCCCGGCTGATCGATCGATCCTTGATGTGCTGCGCGCAGAAAATGTGCACGTTGCAAGCTCATGCGAAAGCGGCACCTGCGGATCCTGCCGGACCGCGCTGTGCTCGGGCGAGGCGGATCATCGAGACATGGTGCTGCGGGACGACGAGAAAGCCACGCAGATCATGGTCTGCGTATCGCGTGCAAAATCGGGCGAACTGGTTCTGGACCTCTGATACATCCCGCCGCAACGCACGAACCCAACACGAGGACTTGACCATGAGCGACCAGACTCCCTCCCGCGCCCCAACCACACGGGATACCAGTGCGCCGACGCCGGCCAGCGACAACAGTCTCGCCTGGTCCGATATGCGTCTCCTCGGGTTCACGCCCATGGACGACGTGCACGAGGAGTTTCACACGCTTGCACTGAAACTGGTGACCTGCTCGGATGCGAGCGCCGCCGATGCAATCGAACGATTCGAGCAGCACGCGATCAGCCATTTTGAGCAGGAAGATGAATGGATGCGCTCCACCAACTTCCCTCCGCGGGACTGCCACCTCGCCGAGCATGCGGCTGTGCTCAAATCGGTCGGTGACGTCAAGCAAGCCGTGGCGCTAGGAGAGGCCGGCGCCGACGTGGTTCGAAGCTTGGGGATGGCTCTCTTTGACTGGTTCCCGATTCATGCCGACTACCTGGATTCCGCGCTGGCAGCCTGGATGACAAAACAGACCATGGGCGGAAAGCCCATCGTGTTGCGCCGCACGCTCGCCTGAATTGGCTCACGGGCTCACCCCCACTTCGAGGGCAGCGCACTGCGCGGACGTGGAGCTGTTTAGTCCTTCGTCGGCCGGCGATACATTTAAGTGGTGCCAGCGGCCGAACGTAATGCTACTTCGGCCGTTCGGCAAATGCGTATGGTTGGCTGCTTCTGGCCGTTCGGCGACCCTCATTCGCCCATGTCGCACGATACATTGCACCGCACAAGGCGAAATCAACCACGAAATGCGGATACCCTTCAAAAGTAGGTACGTTGCGGCCTGACCAGCACTAGTGATCAGGTCCAACAAATCCACCTTCACGGCTTCCTGACGCACGTTGCAAAAGGGCTAGGTCGAGGTCACCGACATCTTCATTGGCTTTCCGAATGTGGGTTGTTCAGCTGGACAGCAGCGGCTTGTGCTTACCTCGTCGGCTTGTCGGCCTGAAACTCGATGATGACGCCAAGCGCTGCGAGTTGCGGCGGCACTTCCGGGTGTTCACGACAAACGCGCGTGAAAGAATCCGCGATCTCTCCGATGGTGACAGTCCTGATCTTCGGCCCGTACACCTCAACAGCATTCATAAAGCCCGTGGCGTATCCCATTTCAACCAAGCGGCCTTGGTCGGTGTTCGACTGTGCGACCCACTCCCGGCAGCTATCCAAAACCGTAGCGTGCGTGGGCGCGGCCCCGGCTGAGAGGCCGTGTGCGAGAACCAGCGTCGAGTCTTCCTTCTCCTGCGAACCGGGCATGACAATTAGGTCTTCCAGTTTCGGATCGCCTGGCTTCGCTGTCGGGACGCTCGGGAGTTGGCCAGTTGCCCGTCCATAGGTGATAAGCCTGGCGGGGTCGAAGTCAGCGGGGAGTCCGTTGTCTGCTGCCTGCGCAACAGTGGCAACGAGAACGGTTGCCGCGAACAGAACTGTGCGTTTCATCGAATTTTTCCTACAGCAGAAGCTCAGGCTCCGCCGAGAGAATTTCACGAGCCCATGGTTGCATGTTGAACGGAAACCCAAGTCCATATGAAACGGATGATGCTCTATACAGTACCCTCTTTCCCTCCAACCCTCGCACGGCGCCGTCGTTTAGGCTGTAAGTGACCGACGCGGCCTGGTCGCGGATGTAGGGAATCAGAACTGCCTTCTCGTCCGGTGTAAGCGTTGTCAGCCACTTTCGTCTGACCTTACGCATCCGCGCATCGTCTAGCAACGAGCCGATTACATTGAAAACCCATGCGAGCCCGTGCGCGAGCAGATAGGCACAGGAAGCCAGTAACGCGAATCCAATCCACATTCGATACTTCGCGAGAAAGTCCGCGAGACCTGTTGCAGCAATAGCGTGTGCCGGAGCGTATAAAAGTGCCCCGCTAGCGAGTGCGATGGCAAGTAGTGGCTTTACGGCAATCTGCCCAACTGCCTTAATGCCCTCAGCAATGTCCCCAATCATGCCCATGTCAGCGTTTTCCTGGTCAATTACCTTAGCAGCGCATCCAGAAGCTCTCTGTATGCACTTGCTTTTGTGTCAGTGCTAATGATGACAGCACGTTTACCGCCCCGCCCGGCAAAGTGCGCACCCGCATAGCCGCACAGACTTGCTATCAGAACGGTCATCAGCAGTTCCATTGAGGCGTTCTCCCCATTTTCGTTTTAGTTACGAGATGGTACGTGAGCTGCCGGTCAAAAATGGGACGCTAGTCCAATGTCCACGCCGCGTCCTCAGAAAATCAGACAAATGCAACCCTGCGCACTAGTCCTTTGCCGCCGATGGCGGCGAACCTGTTGCGGACCTATTCAGGCTTACAGCATTGCCAAGCGGCAGATCGAACGTACAATTTCGCAGGACCGCCACGCGGGCCCCCAGGCAATAGCATCAAGACAAAGGCGCCTGGGCAGGGAAAGGGAGACCGGACGTGAAGCTGTCCGAAATTGCCATCATGAACTTCCGGCTGCTGCAGTACGCCCGTATGCGGCTGGACACGACAGGCATCACCACGATCCTCGTCGGCCCCAACAATAGCGGCAAGACTTCGGCCATCGAGGCCATGCTGACCTTCCTGCAAAGGCCGATCAAGCAGCTGTCGATCAATGATTTTTCTCTGGGGTGTCGCGATGCCCTAAAGAAGTTTGAGCAGCACGTCCTAGCGCCGCCTGCGGCGGCCGCACCCGCGGGGGGCGAAGCTGCAGTAGCCGCGCCACCGCCCCTCCCCGACTTGCCGGTCTTGTCGTTGCGCCTCAAGTTCGACTACGACGACACGGGCCCAGATTTGGCGATTGCAGGGGAGTTGCTGATGGATCTGGAGGATGCGTCCGCCTCGGTGATGGTCGAAATCCGCTTCGCGCCTGCGAATCCCGAGCAACTGGCGCAGGCCTACCTGAAGGACCGGGACGACGATCAGTCGCTTTTCGATTATCTTGCGGCCACCCTGCATGACCACTACAAGCTCGACCAATTCAAGTTGAGCCCTGACGGCAGCGAAGCCGAGCGCCTGCCCGACCGAGGCATCTTGCAGCGGCTGATCCGCATCGACGTCGTCAGCGCTCAGCGCCACATCGACGACCGTGAAGAAGGCAGCAAGGCCACGCGCCTCTCGACATTGCTCCACACGCACTACGAGCGCCGCTACAAAGTCGATGCTCCCAACGATTTCAAGGCACTCGAGAAGACGCTGCGGGACCAGTCCACCATCCTTGGCCCTCAGTACGTCAAGGCTTTCGACGGCCTGATGAAGGGGTTGGCGAAGTTCGGCCATCCGGAATCCCCCAAGCTAACTGTGCGCGCTGAGCTCAGCGCCGATGGCCTTTTCAAGGACACGACGCGCGTCTACTACTCGGCGGCCAGCGCAACGACGCCACCAGCCGAGGGACCCGCGGCAGCGCTTGATCAGGCCTTCGAGCTTCCCGAGCGATACAACGGACTCGGGTTCAAGAACCTCATCTACATTGTTCTGTGCCTCAAGTCCTTCCGTGAGGACGTGGAGTCTGACCTCGAGCATCGTCCCCGTGTCCACTTGGTCGTCGTTGAGGAGCCCGAGGTGCACATGCATCCTCAGATGCAGGCGGTCTTCGTCCAGAAGGTCAGCGAGTTCCTCACACCCGCTGCGGGTGAGACCGGCGTGCAACTGCTGCTGACGACGCACTCATCGCACATGGCGGCCAACTGCGGCTTCGCGCCGATTCGCTACTTCCGGCGAAACAAGGGAACGGTCGAGATCAAGGACCTGCTGTCCTTCGAGTGCTCTGCAACGACCGACCCCGAAAAGGCCGCGATGGAGTTCCTGCGGAAGTACTTGACGACCACTCGATGCGACATGTTCTTCGCGGACAAGCTCGTGTTCATCGAAGGGCAAGTCGAGCGCATGCTTCTGCCTCGCCTAATCGCCGCCCTGGATATCGCACTGCGCGACAAGCTAACCTCGACTTATGTCTGCACGGTAGAAGTGGGCGGCGCGTACGCACATCTCTTCCGCAAGCTGATCGAGTTCTTGCAGTTGCCGGCTCTGGTCATCACCGATTTGGATTCGATCGATGGCACAACCAAGAAGAAGGCGCCCGTCGCAAACGGGCATGTCAGCAGTAATGCAACCCTGTCTCAGTGGCTTCCAGGAAGTTCTGATTTGCCTGTGCTGATGGCGGCTGGCGAAGCACAAAAGACCTCTGGACGTGTCCGGGTTGCCTATCAAGTCCCGGAAGCAGTCGGCCAACCGTGCGCTCGCAGCTTCGAGGAAGCCTTTGTCTACGCGAACGCGGCATGGCTGACCGCCAACAAAGCCAAGATGTTGGCCACCGGAGAAACATTCACTCATGCTGACGCCGCAGCCCTGACCGCGGACGCCTACAACGTAAGTCTGCCGAAGGTCGACTTTGCGCTTGATCTGCTGGCCAACGAAGGCTGGGCCACACCGATGTACATCCGCGAGGGGCTCGAATGGTTGGCGAAGCAGTAGCCGCGGCCGCGCCCGAAAAGACAGCGGACGAGCGCATCGCCGAATGCCTCGCCGAGGGTCGCAGTTTCGTTCTCGACGCTGGTGCCGGCGCGGGCAAGACTTACTCTCTCGTCGAGGGTCTGAAGAAGCTCTGTGCACCGACGGTCGCCGACCGGCTCAGGCGTGACGGGCAGCAGATCGCCTGCATCACCTATACCAATGTGGCCAAGGACCAGGTGATTGACCGCATCCAGGGCAACTCTTTGGTGCGTGTCTCGACTATCCATGACTTCCTATGGAGCACGTTGCAGCCCCACCAGCAAGCCCTTCGGCAGGCTCTGCTCGATTTCAATGCTGCACTCCCCACGGGGAGCTCGCGTCGGGTTGATCAAGCGGAACTAGCAGCAAGGGTCGCCGCCCGGCTTGAGGTGAAGTACTCGGACCGGGGCTCCAAGTTCCTCGAGGGTCGGATCTATCACGACGACCTGCTTTCGATCGCGCGCATCGCCTACACCAGATACGACAAGCTGGCGCGCATCGTGGCGAGCCGCTACCCCTACATCTTCATCGACGAGTACCAGGACACCAGCGAAGCAGTGATCGACATCCTGCTTTGCCGGATGCTACCGCTGGCTGGCAACAAGCTCGTGCTCGGATTTTTCGGTGACAAGATGCAGAACATCTATCACCATGGAGAACACAAGGGGATCGGCGAACTTCCAGCTGAGCTGGCAGCGCCACTTGAGGTCATCGTCAAGCGCGAGAACCGTCGTTGCTCGCTGCGCGTCATGGATGTGTTGAACAACATCCGGACCGACATCACGCAGATACCTGGGAGCAACAACGCGCAAGGCGACGTAGCGTACATCCGCGTTGCGGCTGGTGCCGATGAAGCGGGTCTTCAACGCGCACGCGACCTGCTGACCGACACCTTGAACTGGGACCTGGCAAGCCAAGGAACACGCGAGCTTTACCTCACCCATCGGCTGATTGCCCGCAAGGCTGGTTTTGCTGACTTGCTTCAGGCCTTCACGGATCGTGGGTCCTTTGCCAAGGATGCCCTCACCGACGGCTCTGATCGGCGGATTGCGTTCTTCTTGGAGAAGGTTGAACCGCTGGCCCTGGCCTGGGAGAAGGGGCAGATCGGCGAGACGCTGGGCCGGCTCCATGGCGCGGGGCACCGACTAGCCAGTCGCACAGCAAAGTCTGGCGTGCGCGATGCGCTTAATGCCCTGACGGCAAAGCGAGCTGCCGGCACAGTCCGTGAAGTGCTTGAGACGATCCGCGACCGCCAGCTATTCCCACTGACCGATGACTTGGCCCTCCGGCTTGTAAACACGCAGCCCATCCTCACTGCGGAGATGGATGATGCCGCGAAAGAGCGCGAGCAACTGGAGGCGACGCTGTACGGGGCCTTCTTCGCGCTTCCCTACCAGCAGGTCGCCGCCTTCGCCCGGTTCTTCATGACCAGCACGCCGTTTGCTACCAAGCATGGCGTGAAGGGAGACGAGTTCGATACCGTGCTGGTCGTGCTGGACGACTCCGGCGCCGCGTGGACCTTCTATTCGTTCGACAAGTACCTGTCCGGTGCGGATGAGACGGCGAAACCAGAGCGCGCAAAGCGGTCTCGCAATGTCTTCTACGTCTGCTGCTCTAGGGCCCGGCAGAGGCTGGCGGTGATCGATCTCACCGGTGCTTCCGCGGCGAAGGACGAGCGAATGCGCACGCTGTTCGGACTGGACCGCTGCTATGAGGTATAGCAGCACGGCGCAGATCCGTGACCGGCAGGGAGGGCCACCACTGACGCCGACGAAGGTCCGCCCATGTACCTGCTCTACCGCGGCTGCGCGGTTGGCCCACGCAAGGGCTCTGAGAAGCCTCTGCTCGATGTACACTTCAGGCTTTGTAGTGTCCATATCTACTGGCCACACGAGCGACACAAGGAATCACCTAAGTTGTTGATTGCTCAGCCATTCGATGTGTCCATATACCCGTAGACTTGCTAATGTTGTTCGGAGTGAAGGGCGCTGCAATCGAGCAACTGAAGATGTTCGATTGGATCGCATCCACAGATTCGATGTCCTTCGACTTGGGAGCTCGTCGGAAGGCGTTTGAAGCTGGAATTTCCAACACCATCGACCATCGGAAACGCGAGATGAGTAAATGGATGGAAGTCGCGAAGCGCCGCGCAATGCCCGCTGCGGGCGATCAGTTCCGGCTCAAGCTTCACTGAGCCTGTGCCTTGTTTGATGTGCTGGCCCGTAGGTAGCCGGGCTCGCTCATCGTCATTCTCAAAAACCCTCGTGGGGCAAGCTGCCCTATGGGCGGCCTGCTCCGCATCAACAATCGGAGCAATTCATGCAGAACAACCAGGTTCTCATCCCGGCCCACCTTGTCCACGCGCTGGTCGCTTTTGCAAAAGCACAGGGGCACGACGGAAACACGCCGGCTCGGGATAGCACGCAACCGGCTGATGTCCGACCGACGTCAGTTTTACCCCCGGTTGGCGACGCGGTCCGAGAGGTTGAAGCGTTACTTGCGGCCAGCAAGGGCGGTTTCACTGATATCGCAGCAGTGCCCTGCATTTCGACCTGTCACATTTCGGTCGAGACGAATGCAATGCTCGAGCAGACCGGCGATCGCACCCTGTGGTTCTATGGCCAATACGAATCGGGATACTGGATTCGGGTCCCTCACGAAGATCCGACAACGGCCGCCGATCCATTCTGGTTGGCGGCACCAGACGACATCCGATCACTGTGGTCGTGGGCTCGTGAGCGCAGCTATTTCTGGCTGCGTTTGGATGCTGACGGCACGCAAGTCGATGGCTTACCGGTGTACAACTGGGAATTCACCACAGACGTGGATGGCTGAAAGGAAAACAACTTCCTGGCGGGAATCGCTGCAGGCTATACTTGCGGTGATCTCTGATCAGGCAGCTGGGCCAAACTAGCTAGAGAGGTGTCTTCCGGCACCTCTGTTCGATTCATCCCTCGCGGGCAACAGACCCGCGCGGGGCTGCTCTGCGAGGTAGTTTCTCAGGAGCAGACATATGACCACTACGGTCGACCAGGCGGTCACACCAGCACCAGCCGATAATTTGCCGCCAGGTTTCCGGCGGATGGAAAACGGCATCCCGACTCGCGTGCATCACGAAGAGTGTCCGGTTTGCCAAGGCAAGCTGACTTACTACTCTCCGAATGGCTTCGACAAGATCTTCGAGTGCCATACGGCGGGACACCATCGCCACATGATTCGTGGCATTACGGGCGAGTACGTCACGATGTATCCGCTCATGCCGAAGGACAATCAGCAAGGAGGCACGGTATGAATGAGGCGCTTGCAGGCCTGCAATTCCCCGTCTCCGTGACGGTGGTTGCTTTTGACACATGCTTCCCGGTTGAGTACCACGCGGCCGGCACCTTGTACGCAGATGGCGGTGTGCTGATCCAGTACCCGTTCCTTCCTGCGGATGGTCAGGATGGTGACGAGGATCCCGAAGATCCATCGGCCGCCGCAATCGACATTTCCTACATCGTATTGCCTGACGGAAAGGAGGTGATGCGATCGGACGGAATCTGGCATGAGGTAGCAGAGCCTCCGGCGGCCTGATCAGCAGGGCTGCGGCATTTACGTGAGCGCGGCGTTGGTCTTTGCGTCGCGCGCTTTTCAACCCGGAGGGGCAATGTCCCTTCGGGACGTTGCTTCTCCAGCATGCTCAGGAGTAGCAAACATGCAGATCTATCTTCAGGATGCAGCAGTTCAAGCGGCCCTCATTGGGGGACTATGTACGGTCTCAGCGGCAATCATTGCCGCGATCGTTGCAGCAGTCGTCGGCAAGCGATTCGACAATCAGCGACGACTGAAGCGCCATCTCCGTACGTGTATCAACGATCTTGCGTTCGCCCTGGCTGTGGAAGACGCTCATTGTGAGATGCACGCCAAGGAACACGGCGAGTCGTTCAAGAATCGAATCCGTGACAAGGTTCGCGAACAGGGGTACGAGTGGTCTGGTGATTTCACACCTGGCCGGGCTCGTGTCACCCTCCAGCGCGGCGGATCCGCCGGCGTGCTTGACAGTTGAGTCGCGCCTACCAGTGGAACCCATCGCCCCCGACAGCCTCACGGCCAGTCGGGGCTTTTTTAATCTGTGACCCCGTTCAACCTGACCGCACCATCTCATTCCCATGACACTGACCGACCAGAAAATCCAACAGGTTCTAAACGACCCAGGCACTTCCAGTTGGCTCAAGACTGCGCTTCGTGCCCAGATCCAGCGTGATCCAGTCGATGCGGCTAATGATGCGGACGTTTTGGCCGAAATCATGCGCGAGAAGCTCGCGGAGGTCTTCGCTGCCGCAGGCTTGGCATAGGTCTACCCATTTTCGCAGCGTCGCCGCTTCCCATCGAGAATTGGAGTGTAGAATTACCTCTGATCCTCGATCCGGTAGCTGGCCGTTACCCAGCCTTACGGGCGGTTGTTCTACCTGCCTCGCATTCTTCGATCTTGCTGGCGTCATTGGCGCCGCAAATTCCCTTTGATGAACAAGGCGCGCTGGCTCAGACCAGTTTCTCTTCGTTCATCGTTCTCACCCTCGCGGGTTGCAGTCCCCGCGTAGGGGGCTGCTCCTTGCATCAACCTGGAGCACCGTTATGACCCTTTCTCAATCGACGTTTCCGCTTTACGTGCGTTGCGCACTCGAGACGTTCGCCTCTCATGGAGAGCGCACCAAGGCGCGGCTGAAAGACTTGCTCGACTTCTTTTTCCGCTCCACCGGTCAGTCGCAAAGCGATGAGCGCACCTCGATCGAAACCGTGGCGCTGGAATACGCAAAGCAACGCTGGCAACTCGGCGCACTCGAGGGCTTTTGAGCCAGCGTTCACCAGGCGCCCATAGGTCACCGGATTTACTGGCCCTGGCGCTATGTCAGCCTACGCGGGAGTACCTCTCGCTCCGTCGCGTTCCTTTTTGGAGCCGACGTGTAATTGACCCTCGCGGGGATGCGCTCCCCGAAGGGACGCTTCTTCGCAATTTCTTGGAGAAGCCCATGACATCGTTAGTCAATCGCGTCAACGCACCGATCTCAGCTGGCCAGCGAGCTCAACTCGAGCGCGATGCGCGTGACCTTTACGGTACGGCAAAGCGAAAGGGGAACACGCTGGACCAATGGGATCACGCAAACGAAGCGCCTGCAGCACGAGAGTATTTTGAGCTCGGTTGCTGGCTGTACTACTTCACTCAGCGCTATCGCAGAGGTCAAGACGATCTCGATCTGCGCATCGATATCGTTCGCCGACTGTTTCTGGCCGGTCTCTACAATCCTGGATACATGTTCTTCACCGTATTCGATTTTGGGGAGCGTCAGTTCGACAACATCTTCGAGCAGGGTGATGCGGCGCAGGTGAAAGAGGGCCTTCGCGCATTCCTTGGCAATGACAAAATCCGAAAGGGTTTTGAGTACCACGGTTGGTCGCCTGAAGGCGTTCAACCGGCACTGTTTTAGCGAATCTGCACTGGTAAACCGATGCTCTAGAAGGCTGCATAGTCAACCTCTGCTAGGCGCGATTTGCTTACCCGGCGCTATTTCAACCCATACGGGAGAACTTCTCCCGCTGGGGGCCGTTCTCCCTCTCAAATTGGAGAACAGCATGTTTGAAGAGATCCGAGCCAAGATGGAAGCGGTGATCGCGATCCTGTTGGACAAGATCGCCGCCGGCCATGGTCTGCAGGTAGGGTACAGCGGAGGCAAGGATTCGACCTGTGTCGTGATCCTGATGCTCGAGGCAGTACGACGCTCGCAGCTCGCCGGTGTTCAGCAGGCCCGGCACTACATCGCAACGTCGAATACGACCGTCGAGAATCCGTCCATTGCGAACCACCTCCATATCGTGCTCGATGAACTCGGCGCGTTCTGTGAGGAACAGAGCTTGGACGTCGGTGTACACGTCGCTGAACCATCTCTAGCAGCACAGTTCGTAGTCTCCACCATTGGCCGTGGCACCTTGCTGCGTACACCGGAGAATGGCGTGCGCGATGGGAAGGTGATACGAGCGTGCGCCGATGACTGGAAGGTCAAGCCGCTCGGCAGGCTGCGCGCCTTGCTTGAGAAAGAAGCAGTGGCCGCTGGCTATCGCGAGACCATTGTGCTGCTCGGTACTCGCTACGCCGAGAGCACTGTTCGAGCTAACCTGATGTCCGGCCGCAGGGAATCCGCCCAGGATGCCACCCGGCATAAGGATGGTTACCTCACGCTATCGTCCATCTGCGATTGGAGCCTGTCCGATGTTTGGGACATGCTCGCAATGTTCTCGGACGAGCAATTCACACCGTTTCCGTCTCCTCTGAGTGTTCGCAGCATCGGCCGCATGATCGATCTCTATCGTGCGGGCAACGAAGGAACGTGCGGTGTGACAGTGGGCGATAGCGGCAACAAAGCCGCATGTGGCAGCCGCTTTGGCTGTGGCATATGCGGGGTATCGGGTGATCGGGACAAATCGATGGAGTCGATGATCCAAGAGCCCGAGCACAGGCACTTGGCGGGCATCAATCGCTTCCGGAACTACCTCATCGCCACTCAGTGGGACCTGACGAAGAGGGAGTTGGTTGGGCGTAGCGTAAGCGAGGCCGGGTACACTCGAGTGCAGGGTGACGTCTACTCCTACTCTCATCGTGTTTCTCTTCTGCGCTACCTCCTGACGCTCGACGCACGCGAGATCGAACGCGCTGAACAGCATCAAGCGGATCTGGCAACCGGCAAGCTGGAAGACACTCCGGCAAACCGTGAGCTCTGCGAGATTCAGTTTCAGTTGGTGACCCCACAGCAACTGGTCGCGATCGACTTCTTTCTGTCGATGCACCACTATGCGCCGCATGCGTTCCCGGCGTTGGAGGTCTGGCACGACGTGCACACGTTGGGCCGACGATATGAGGTGCCCATCGTTGCGGCTTACCCGAAGATCCCGATCCCGCTTCATGGCTGGTACCGGGTTGGAAGGTACGACGCCGAGGCGCCCGTGGACGGCCTGCGAGACTATGGGGCTGAACAGTGGAACCGATATCGACATGGTGACCGGGTTTCGAGCTATGCGGTGACTACAGCAGGCGAACGCGTTACCTACTTCGAGGAGGCTGACCAACTTGAAGTGGATGCCGAAGCCGCTTGTGCTTTCGTCACCTGCACGTTCGATACCCGCATGATGCTGGAGACACAGGCTGAACCCGCGGTCAGTTCCGCGAGGTTCTGGCTGAATGAAGCGATCCTGCGGCTTCCGGCCGGCATGGCGCAGCGATATCAGGAAATGGCGAAACGAGGGCAATACTTCACTCGCCTCTCTGAACGCCTGAACCTCACGCCGGCGGAACTGGACGAGCATCTGATCGAGCACGCAATCAACGATACCGAGCACGAGAAGCTGCTACACCGTGACGATCAGCAGATGGATCTGTTCCAGGAAGCAGCGTAAGCAAGCCGCTCGCCTTAGCGCGACGTTGAAGTGCAACTAAGCCTCGCCCCACAAAGGGCGGGGCATTTTTTTTTTGGGGACTTGCGCTAGGGGGCGCCTTTGGTTCCTGCTGGGAAACTGAGTTACAATCGACCCCGATTTTCGATCACGGTAGCTGGACCGCAACCAGCCAGGCGCTGCTGTCAGCTTGCACACAGCCGCAGTTCAACTTTAGGGAATCGCCGTCCTTTTGATGGGCGCGAATTCCAATCTCACCCTCGCGGGGCTTTCGACCTCGCAGGGTCGTTTGCTCCGCATATTTTTTGGAGCAAACATGTCTTCCACTTCCGTACGCATTGCAGTCAACCAGGGCAACCTGGTCAAGAACCTGAAGTTTGCGTTCTCGAATTTTTCGACTTTCTTGGCCGAACTGATTCAGAACAGCCGTCGAGCCGACGCCAGCATGGTCGACATTCGGCTCGAGGGGAAAACACTGATCGTCTTCGACGACGGTCAGGGAATCCAGGATTTCCAGAAGCTGTTCACGATTGCCGAGAGCGGTTGGGATGCTCAGACACAGTCGCTGGAAAATCCGTTCGGCATGGGCTTCACGAGCGCGCTGTTCGCGTGCGAGACGCTGAAGGTCGAGTCCTGTGGGCAACGTCTGGAGGCACGTACTAGCGCCTTGCTCGAGATGCGCGATCTGATGGTGGAGCCTGGCGAAGTGGTGACTGGGACTCGCCTGACCCTTAGCAACCTGACTTTCGACGAGAAGCGAATTGGCGATGCATTGAAGGAGATTGCCCGAGGCTATCCGATCCCGATTCAATTCAATGGCGTTGAGCTGGAACGCCCAGACTGTCAGGATGACCAATCATTTGTGGCAACGCCAATCGGTGCTGTCTCGATTCGAAACCTGAAGGGGATGGGAATCGGTGGCGGCATCGTGGTCTACCTGCAGGGGATTCGCGTTATCGGGCACGGCCGCTCTCAGCCCGATGGTGTTGTTCATCTTGATAGCGCGCAGTTCAAGGCAAAGCTTCCAGACCGCAACTGCCTAATCGATTCCAATGACAGAGCAAAAGAGATTGAAGCGCAGGTGAGGGCCGTGGCTCACTCCATGCTCTCTGATCTGCAGAGCAAGATGGACCCCATCGACTTTGCCACCTCATATTGGGACGTTGCTGCCCGTTGCGCTCCGGATATTCTTCGGAATCACCCTGTTGTTCCAGCGAGTGAGGTCAATGTTCTCGCTAACTTGGTTTGCTTCTCGGAATGGCACGAACCGTTCGCGTATTCCGGTAAGGATGTACAGGCGCTACATCGGTCCGATTTTGAGCAAGGAAAGGTTCGCGTAGTGCGCGGCTCGGGAAGAGTTGACCTCGAAGTGGATTTCTACAGTGCCGTTAAGCTGGCCTATGTCATGAAGATGAACGCGTATATCGTCGCAGGCAATCTTCCCAAGGGGCATTGGCTTATGAATGCTCCCGCAGTCGATGAACTGGATGTCAGCTTCGACGTTGTGAGTCCTGGTGTTGTAGCCGGTTCGTGCTACGAAACCCACTCATTCGATATTCAGATCTGTGAGGGTGTTGCTCTCAAGGGTCTCTGGGGTGACGTCGTCGTGACGGATCAGGAGATCGCAATCGGGAGCGGCGAAGACTGGTTGGACAACGTCACAATCTACAGCCCGCCAAGTGCTGCAAGAGGTGAGGGGGTCCTTCAGTTCACAGTCTTCTCTTCCGACGATAGTCACGATGAGCAGTACGAACGCGAGTGCTTAGCCAAATACGGGCGGTGGATCATGCAGGCAAGGAACGTGCAACCTCAGGATCTGCTGAACGATCTTCTGTCGACTATCACCGTGGACACAGATACCGCACGCAACACGCGGTTTGTTCTGGAAGTGAATGAGCACGGTTACCTGAACGTAGTTGAACAGCTGACACCTGTGCCGGCATAGCTCTGAGTCATTTATCCCACACCCGCGCGCTGCGCGGGTTTTTTTTCGCCTGTCATCCAGAGAGGGAGATGGCAGCAAATCGATAACGGTGAGACCATCGCTTCCTGACAGGAAATTACAATGAATCCGCATCGCATACAGCGTCACTAGTAGAAATCGCAATCGCGGTACGTAGTATCGATGCCATTGGAACAGAAAAGGATAGGACCATGAAGAAGCTACTGATTTGCGCAGCACTCGTGATTGCCCCAGCGTTCGCCAATGCTGGGATTGTCGATTCGGCACTCGACAGCATCGGCATCTGGCATGGGAGTCGTGCCGAGCAACCTACTTCACACTCGTCGTCGGATGTGCTGGCTCAGATTGCCGCTGCCACGTCGCAGGGCAGTCGAGCTGCCGGCTACCAGAACACGTCATACCAAGGGCGCAAGGGGTATCACGGATCTCGCAGCTACAACGACGATCAGGACGACGGCGGTAGTGGTTCGGTCGAGAACGCTGTGACGGTGCCTGCTACGGGAACCATCGAAGTCGGATTCTCACCCAATCGATCAGCGATGAATGTGGCGCTACACGTCGTCAAGGCTTCCACGCGATCGCTTGACATTGCCGCATACGAGTTCACCAACAGGCGCTTCGAGAAGGCTGTCGTTGCGGCCATGCGCCGTGGTGTGCAGGTGCGCATCGTTGTTGATGCGAAGGAGAACGTTGACAAGGCGGCATCAATCGCTGGCCGCCTGGCAGCCGCAGGCGCACAAGTCCGATACGTCGATGATGCACCCCTGATGCACAACAAATACCTCATCAGCGATGGGGAGACCGTTGGTTCAGGTTCGGCAAACTTCACCCTCAGGGCTGACAAGCAAAATCACGAAAACTTCCGTGCCGACTGGCGTAATCGCGCATTGGCTCAGCAGTACCAAGCCGACTTCAACGGCATGTGGGCAAACGGGCATCCCTGGCGCTGAACTGTGTCTGAGGCCGACTGGCGGTTCCGTGTAAGGCTTGCGAATCGGAGCACTACCGAGTTGCGATTCGCCGCCTGCGCAGCGAGCATGTTTGCGTCGGCTCGTCCGGTCCTGTTGCGAAACATTTGAGGAGCCAATCTGGCATGGTGCTTGACGGTTGCTGCGCTGCCACTACTGAATTCAGTCCGCATTCTCACTCCAATGCGAGGACAGAGCGGAGAGGGGCGGCGCGGCCTTCGCGTGGAACTTCCAATGTGGCTTCAGTGCAGGTCCAGTTTAGTCCCTACGACGCGCTTACAGCGGCGCTGCTGCACCTCTACGAGGAAGTCCGCTCGGACAACGCGAGGAGAGCGAGGCGAGGAGACAAGCTAGCCTACGCCGCGGCTGTGGCTGCAGTAGAGCGAGTCCTGCTGCCTGATCTTCTTTCGACTGTGATTTACCTCGATCCTGGGTGCCGCGTCCGAGTGATAGCTGATACGGCGCCCGGGCAGAATCCAGATCGAGCCTCCACGCGAGGTCGCCTAGGAACAGTCGCATCCATTCGCGAAGATTCCGACTTTGAGGTGTGGCTGGATCCTCTGGCCGGCGCCCAGTCCAGCAGCCTGGTGTACCCCAGAGACGCTCTCCAGCCAGTGATTGGCATCGAGGGAGACGTCCTGCGGGATCCACGCTTCATCAAACCAACGGAATCGCAAATCGGGACGATGATCGCCACTCTGGAGGCCACCCTGGGCCCAGGGATCGTTTCGCCGGAGATAGCAGTCCGGGTGTTGATGGCTGCGAGCGGTATTCTGAACTCCAATCCGGCGGCTGGCGCACTCGTGGGTGGCTAACGGCCGTGCAGGCCAGTGGCAGGCTGCTTGGAGGAGGGTTTGCTTGCGCTGGCCTGATGTCGCGGCCTCAGTTTGCCAAGTTCTCCAGAAAGATGGCCCGGATGCGTGCTAATTCGGCATGGAAGGGCGCAGGGCTTTCTGGCCCAATAGGGTCTGCAGCGGGTGTCAATTACCCGCAGGGCTAGAAACAGGCACCGTCTCTGACAAGCTGGAAGGGTCGACGCCGATGTGCGTCCTTTTTATAGAACTTCCAGCTATGCAATTGGACCTTTTCTCGCACGTCGCCAGCGCCTACGCGGATGCACCGCGCGGTCGCCTGACGAACGCTCAGTTCTACCAGGCTGTCGCCGTACGTGCCGGCATCTCCATCCAGGAACTCCACGAAAAGACTCCCATCGGAAACGATGGGAAGCTCTACTCACTTGTACACCGGAAGCTGCGTTGGGGGCAACAGTCGCTCCGACGCATGGGCATTCTCGAGCGGGTTGCAGGCGAGCGGGGCATCTGGCAGCTGACGGAGTCGGCCGGCAAGAAATTGGACGAGGCTGGGAATGAAGTTCAACTGATTGCGTTCTCGACAAAGCTGGGCATTGCGGTCTTTGGCAATTGCAAGCAGGTGTTTGCGGGGCTGAACGAACCTATCCAGTTGGTAGTTACATCACCTCCCTTCCTCTTGGCAAAGCCTCGCGCATACGGGAATCCGCCGACGATGCAGGATTACATCGACTTCGTCTGCGGTGCGATCGAGCCGGTGTGCCGCCATCTAGCACCCGGAGCAAGCATCGTGATCAACCTTAGCAACGATTGCCACGTCAAAGGCTCGCCCGCACGCTCTACCTATCTTGAACGCCTGGTACTTGCACTCGAAGACCGGTTGGGCCTTCACCTGATGGATCGGATCGTCTGGAAGTCCTCAAAAGCGCCTGGGCCGACGCAGTGGGCCTGTCTGCGGCCGATTCAACTTAAGACCGCATACGAGTACTGCTACTGGTTCACCAATGACCCGTCTTGCGTGCGCTCCAACAATCGGAAGATTTTGCTGCCCCACACCGAGCGCCACCTCAAGTTCATGGAGGAGGGGGGCGTCAAGAAGGCCGCGTCCTACGGCGATGGCTCACAGGTGCACCGCCTGGGTCAGTTTGGTACCGTGACTGAAGGCCGTTTGCCATCGAACGTGCTTGAAGTTGGAACGTCTTGCGCGGATACCCGGGCGTACCGCCGTCGTGCTGCAGAACTAGGGCTGCCATTGCATGGAGCAATGATGCCGACGCGCATTCCGGAGTTCTTCATCAAATTCCTCACTGAGCCGGGTGACCTGGTCGTCGATCCGTTTGGCGGCACCGGAAAGACCGCGCTTGCTGCTGAGCGTCTCGGCCGACGGTGGGCAATGGCAGAGAAGATGCTGCAGTACATCCGAGGGGCAGCAACACATTTCGAGCAGTTTGACGGGTACTCCCTCAACCCCGTTTTCGATTCGGTCAAGTACGCAGCATAAGGAGTGGTGGTGACAGGTTCGCAAAACTACGCACTGGTCGCGGTTTCGGTCCTCGTTGCCGCCTTCACGTCCTACACGGCGCTGGATATCAGTGCCCGCATCCGTCTCTCGACCGATCTTGCAAAGCGTTTCTCCTGGCTACTAGGCGGCACGTTTGCGATTGCCACGGGACTTTGGGCCACCCATATCCTGGGGATGCTAGCTTTTACGTTACCGTTCCCAGTTGGGCACGGCACTTGGATCACTCTCAAGTCGTTCGGCCTTGCATTGCTAGTGTCGTATCTGACGCTGGATGCCGCGACTAGGCCGAATCCGACGCGTCAGATTGTCGTACTCACCGGTATCGTTACCGGCGTGGGCCTGTCGCTGATGAGCTTTACCGCGGTGCAGGCGGTTCGCATCGACCCGGGAGTGACGTACTCCCCTGGCGTATTCGGCAGCTCCATGATCCTGGCCATCGCGGCCACTACCGCGGCATTGCTTGTTCGCATTCGGCTGGGACAATCAGACGCCCACCAGATCATGGTCGACCGAGTCGCTGCGAGTGGGTTGATCGGAGCATCCATTGGCGGCGGCCACTACCTATCGCTCCTCGCGGTTGTGGTAGCGCCGAAAAGCCGATCCCTCGTAGTGACCAGCGCCACTGCGGGTGGAGAAGCGTTGATCGCCGTTGTGGTGAGTTCCGTCTTCATCGTCTCTTTTGCACTGCTGCTGTCGGTACTGGGGTTCCGGCATGAGCGCGAACGCATCTGTCTGACATCTTCCCTCCGAGAAGCGAGGCAGCGGTTGACGATGCTTGCCTCTATCGACCATCTGACGTCATTGCCGAATCGTGAGGCTATCTACCGGAGCATTCAGGAGGAGATCGCCGGCGCGACTGGTTCCGGCACCGGCTTCCATGTCCTGCATGTCAACCTCGATTCCTTCAAGGTCTTCAATGACTCATACGGCATGGCAATCGGCGACAGTTTGCTGCGGATTGTTGCGGTGAAACTTGTCGAGGCTGCGGGGCGAAGCGCAGTTGTTGGCCGCCTTGGTGGCGATGAGTTCGTCTTGGTCGTTCGCGACGCGAACATGGAACAGGTGCTGGACCTTGCCAGCAACCTTGTGGAAAGCATGCGAGGCGGAATCTCGGTGGACAACGCAACCACCGTGAGGGTGACGCTGTCCATCGGCATTGCCTCGTACCCGAAGGATGGGGAGGCGGCTGAATCACTGCTGAAGAATGCTGATGGAGCGATGTCGGCAGCCAAGGCTGCTGGCGGAAATGGCTTCCGATTCTACGGGCCGGACATCAGCGAGAAC
>Ga0075447_10000162_pt1 | contig 32112 bp, 34 predicted proteins | sample CoawatmetaG10DNA_FD_72352 | JGI IMG/M metagenome (GOLD analysis project Ga0075447, IMG submission 72352) | Marine microbial communities from the West Antarctic Peninsula - Coastal water metaG104-DNA | ecosystem: Environmental > Aquatic > Marine > Coastal | place: Atlantic Ocean: West Antarctic...
ATCCAACACAAAAAGAAAAAAAGATCTAAAAAGAAAGTATGTATCAGACAAGTACACTAGAATAGTAGGGCTTCAGGGTCTTCAAGGACTTCAAGGACTGTCACCTAAAAATAAAAAATCATGAAAAAATTAAAACCGTATTTCACTCAAGCAAGCAAAAGTATGGGTGGCAAGCCAGAGAAGTTTGGGCTACCATCCAATAAGCAGATAGCAAATAGTGTTTACGCTAAGTGTGGTAAAAAATAATGGCAAAGAAAGGCAGAACTAAAGGAAATAAAATATGTCCATCAGGTATTGCTTGGGCAAAGAGGACATTTGACAAGTACCCATCTGCATATGCGAACATGGCTGCTAGTAAGTACTGTAAGGATCCTAACTACGCTAAAAAATCTAAAAAATAAAAATATGGCTTTTAAAATACATAACATGTACAGCAAGACAGGAATTAAAAAAGTTGCAAAGACTATGAAAGAACATCTTTCATTAAAGAAAAAAGGATACACCCATACTAAAAAGAAATAATTATGCCAACAGTAAAATATAGTTGCCCAGATACAGGCAAGACAATGAAAAAAAGTTTCCCATACAATGCAGTAGGGAAAGCTCAAGCACACACATTTGCAAAAACTATGGGTGGTTCTATGAAGAACAACCCTACTACAAAAATGACTGAAACAGGTTATTAATGGGGGAGCTTAAGAAGTGGAGAGACGAGAATTGGGTTCGTATAGGAACGGATGGCTCTATAAAAGGAGCTTGCGGTACTAGCAAAAATAAAAAAAATCCTGATCGTTGTTTGCCATTAGCTAAGGCTAGAAGTTTAAGTAAAAGAGAGAGGGCTAAGACTGCTAGAAAAAAGAAGGCTTCGGGCGGTAAGAAGCAGTTTGTTCCAAACACAGAAAAAGCTAAAGTAACTAAATAAATAAATATGAGTTTTAAAAAAGTAGCTGCAAAAATTGCAAAAAAAGGAGGGTATAGTAAAAAGGCAGCGTCTGCTATTTTAGCGTCTGCTTCTAGAAAAGCAAGCCCTAAAGCAAAAAGGAAAAACCCTAAGCTTAAAAAGGTAAAATAAAAGTAATGGCAACACCGAGGAAAGGGAAGGCTAAAGTGAAGGTAACTTCTACAGGTAAAAGGGTAAGCTACGGTCAGGCAGGCAAAGCTAAGGGTGGAGGTCCAAGGGTTAGACCAGGTACATCTAAGGGTGATAGCTATTGCGCCAGAAGTTTAGGAATAAAAAGAGGGTTAAGCAAGAAAAAACAAAGCGACCCTAACACTCCTAATAACCTGTCTAGAAAGAGGTGGAAGTGTGTTGGAGCAAAGTCAAGGAAATAGATAATTAAAATATTAGTATATTTGTTAAATAAATTATATTATGAGTTGCAAAGGTTTAAAAGGTAAAAAATTAGCTGAGTGTAAAAAAAACACTCCTACATATGTAAATTTTGCACTAGCTAATCAAGCTAGGAACAATTCAGCAGGAGTTGACACCAAAAGACCTGCTACAAAAAGAGATAGTACTCAGTATAAAAAAGGTTTTAAGATGGGTTTAAAAGGATTAACTCTTTCTAAAATGCAATTAAAACACCAAGGAGAAACTGAATTTCATAAAATGGGTAGATGGGAAGGTCAAAATAAAAATAAAAAATAATAAAAAATGAAAAAACAAGGTTACAATTCTAGACTCGATGAGTCTTTAGCAGCAAAAAACGGAAAAAAGTCTCAGTCTATGAAATCTCGTAGGGATGAATCAAAGGCTATGTCTAAAAAAGAGTATGGTCATGCTTACGGTGGAGACCATTCTATGAAGTATGAAAAACATTTAGGATCAAATTCTATGAACTTTAGAAAGTAGGATGAAGTCAAAAGGCTTAGGGGATTCAATAGAAAAATTTACAAAAGCGACAGGAATAAAAAAAGCTGTTCAGGCTGTTTCTAAGGCTACAGGCAGCGACTGTGGCTGTGGAAAAAGACAGGATACATTAAATAGGGTTTTCCCATATAAAAAATAAAAATGGCATATCAAAAATTACAAGCAAGCAGGGCATCGTTGGTTACTTTAAGTGACACGGTAGACATACCAAGTGTTTCAACTCAAAACGGAAGGGGCAACAATGGATGTGTGTTATATGTAGGCACGGGAGGTAACTTGCGTGTATTAACTGCAGGGGGTGATGACGTTGTATTTACAGGTTTCCCTGACGGAGGTTTTTTACCTGTAAACGTGCTTAGAGTTTTCTTAACAAATACCACGGCATCTAATATTGTTGCACTCTGGTAAAAAATATATTTTATGGGTCTTGCGATAGGTATTGGTAATGGAATATTATTCACTAGTCAAACAGGTAATCCTAGTGCGATACAAGGATTAATAGTAAAATTATGCGCGAGGTCTACGTATTGTGAAAACAAGACATGTACTACTGCCACACTTCAAAAACTAGAAAACTGTAAATCATAATGAGTAATTTACTTAATGATGCTTCAATACTACTAACTCCGACTGGATACGATAACGGCAGCATGAATGCTATAAAGCCAACTAACGGAGATGGGGATTTTACTTTTGTTCGAGGTTCAGCAGCTACTCGTGTAAATGCACAAGGTTTAGTTGAAGAAGTAACAGACACTAATCTACCTAGAATAAACTACGAGGGTTTTAGCTATGATGGTAATGGTGATATTATTCCTAATAGTGGATGTGGCTCGTGGCTTTTAGAACGTCAGTCAACAAACTTATTTGTACGTTCTAATGGACTTACTAGTAGTGGGTTTTGGCCTAGAAACTCATCACTAATTGCAACAGTAAATGCCACAATATCACCTGATGGTACTTTAAACGCAGCTAGATTCGTAAATGCAGGTGGTGGTAATAGGTTAGGGCAAGAGGTTGCTTTAACAAGTGGATTAACTTACGCTTTTTCTTTCTATATGAAAAATAATGGAGGTAACGCAAGTCTAGAAACGGCGTTTGATGGGCAATCTGCTTCTCAATCATACACCATAACTAACGATTGGGTTAGATATGAGTTTACTTTTACTGCGACATCTACAGAGACATCTCAAATTAGACTTTTTAATGGTGAGTCAGATATAGATTTATTTGCTTTTGGAACTCAATTAGAAAACCAATCATACGCAACATCTTACATCCCAACTGAAGGAGCTACAAGCACACGTAATCAAGATATAGCAACAGATAGTGGTAACGCTACTTTGATAAATTCAATCGAAGGAACACTATATGCAGAAATGTCAGCTTTGGCAAATGAAAATGGACAGAAAATTTTAAGTATAAGCGATGGTACATCTAATAATACCGTAAAACTTGGTATTGCAGGGAATAACGCTGGTCTAAAATTTTTTGCAGACATTAGAGTAGGTGGTGTTACTCAAGCCTTTTTAAATGAAAATTTTGGAGATGTTGCGCCAACTTTTAAAAAGTGTGCTATAAAATACAAAGAAAATGATTTTGCTTTATGGGTAGATGGAGTTGAGGTTGCAACAGATACAAGTGGTAGTACTTTTTCCGCAAATACTTTAAATGTTTTAAAATTTACAAGGGGAGATGCTGGTCAAAATTTTTTTGGCAAAAACAAAGCACTAGCAGTCTACAAAGAAGCATTAACAGATGCTGAATTACAATGTTTAACAACTCCATAAAATGAATATATACAAAACAATATTTGACACAGAGCAAGAAGGTAAAGATGTTTTAATACAAAAGAACATTTGGCAAGAGGTAACAGAAGAGGGTGTGACATCTATGCAATATACAAACGGCACACTCGCAGTTGTATACATCGGAAAGGTTGTAGAAACACCTGGCACTTATGATCCTGATGGACACGAGATAACGCCACCTGTTTTCTATCCTGGTGTAGCCTACGACATCATGAGTCCAGAAACTTATGACTTCGGAATTAACGAGGTTTACCCTGGGGATGCTTCAGCTCATCAGTTTTATGGATTTGAAAGAAACACAGAAGTTCCTCGTCCTTAAAAAAATACATTAACTTTGTTCATATAGTTTTAAATGAATTACAAATACAAAGATGTTTAATAAAATGAATTTATCGGACTTGAAAATATATCTACTAAACAGCGTTGCATTAGTTGCTTCATTTAGCGAAATGGAGGAATTACTTAAAATAATATTATTGATAGGTTCTATAATATACACGGCACAAAGAATTTATTCCAACTACCAAGAAACCAAGAATAAATAATAATTATGAAGATTGTAGTTATTCAGAGGTTTTCTAGTGACGAATGTGAGACACTAGGAACAGCAACCTTGTTAGACGAAAACTTAAACCCAATATTTGCTGCTATGAGTTTGGAGCGTGGGTGGTTGGATAACAAACCAAATGAGTCATGTGTACCAGAGGGTGAATACAAGTGCGTGTTGGAGTACTCTCCAAGGTTTAATAAAGACTTGTGGGAACTAAAAGATGTTCCTGGAAGGTCAGAGTGCAAGTTTCATGCAAGTAATTTTTGGGATCAATTGAATGGATGTATTGCTTTAGGTTATACTGCAGAAAATATAGGAGAAGACTACAGGTTAGATGTAACCAATAGTCGTGTTACTATGGATACATTTGAAAGGCTATTGAAGGATGAAAAAGAAATAAGCGTTATAATAGAACAGGCATGAAAAAAATATTAGAATTTTTTAGTACTAAAGTTTTTAATCAGGTGGGTGATGTTGTTGATAGTCTTTTTACTAGCGAAGAAGAAAGACTAAATGCTAGAAATAAAATTTTTAAAGTTCTTCAAGATGCTCAGTTAGAATTGCAAAAAATGCAAACCGAAATTATATTGGCTGAAGCTAAAGGTAATTGGTTACAAAGAAGTTGGAGACCGATATTAATGCTTTCATTTGGCTTTATAATAATATACACAAAATTTATATCACAGTTATCTATACATTTAATAACACCTGTTTTAGAGCCTGAATTCTGGGAACTTTTAGAAATAGGTATTGGTGGTTATGTCATAGGAAGGAGTGGCGAAAAAATAGTTGACAAACTAGGTCCTTTATTTAATAAAGATAAAAAATAGTATCTTTGATACATTAAAACATTAGCTATGCCGAAAATTAGTACATACACAACAGTAACACCACAAGGAGATGATAAAATAATTGTTAGTCAGACTAGTGGTACGCCAACAGACGTAACAAAGAATGTTACTGTAGATGGGTTAAAAACTTTTATAAAAGGAATATTTCCATTTTTATTTAATACAACTTCATTAACTGGTATTCAATCTACAGGTAATACAGCAAGTGGTACTAATTCTATAGCAATGGGAGCAAGCACAGCCGCAAGCAATACTAATTCTACAGCTATGGGAGATAGCACAGAAGCAAGTGGAGGTTCTTCTACAGCAATGGGGGGAAGAACAATAGCAAGTGGAACTACTTCTACAGCAATGGGAGAAAGCACAACAGCAAGTGGAACTTATTCTACAGCTATGGGATATAGAACAACCGCAAGTGGAGAATCTTCTACAGCAATGGGAGATGACACAACAGCAAGTGCTGATTATTCTACAGTAATGGGAAGAAATACAACAGCAAGTGGAATTAATTCTACAGCGATGGGAAGTTACACAACAGCAAGTGGAATTTCTTCTACAGCAATGGGACAATCTAACGTTGCAAGTGGAAATACTTCTACAGCGATGGGAAGTGACACAACAGCAAGTGGAATTTCTTCTACAGCAATGGGATTTAACACAATAGCAAGTGGAGTACGTTCTACAGCAATGGGAGATGACACAGAAGCAAGTGGAAGTTATTCTACGGCAATGGGAGATAACACAACAGCGTTTGGATATGCTTCTACAGCAATGGGAGAATTAAATGTTCTTAATACTGGCGACAACGCAACTACTTACGATGCAACTAACACAGCTTTCTCTATAGGTAACGGTACGTCTGAAGGATCAAGGTCAGATGCGTTTAGTGTTTTATTCAATGGTACTACAACTATAGCGGGTAGCGTAACCTCTGAGTCATTAAATGTACCAGCTCTAAATACAGCCCCAGCATCTGCTACAGCCGCAGGTACTTTAGGGTCAATAAGATTTACAGCGGATCACATTTATGTATGTGTAGCAACAAACACATGGAAAAGAGTAGCTATAGGAACCTTTTAATTAAATAATTATATTAAATTAAATTAAATTAAATGAATGATATTCGCAAGATAGCGGTAGGTCCTGATTATAAATCAGGGGCTATGCATTACGTTGTTGGTCAAGAAATTTTAAAGTCAACATACACTGTACATCATATTAGATATGATGAGTCTTCAGATTCTTTTAAAATATGGATTCAATCTATTTTTACTAAAGAAATTGTTATGTGGAAGCAGTTTGTAAGTATGCCTGTTTCAGTCGAATATAATATTAACTTCTAATGAAATCACCTTACTTATTTATAACAAAGCCTTTAGATAGCAAGAGATACAATAACACTAAAAAAATTGGTGGTGTTGATTTTATAACGAGCACATCCGAAGAAAACCATATGGCTTCTAACAGGGTTGCTGAGGTTATTGCAACACCTATTGTTTACAAAGGTCCAATAAAACCAGGGGATAAACTATTAGTTCATCATAATGTTTTTAAGTTTTATAATGACATGCAGGGCAGGCGTAAGAGTGGTCGAAGTTTTTTTATGGATGACTTATTTTTTGTTGAGCCTGATCAGTTTTATATGTACCATGATGGTAATAAATGGAACACTAACGGAAGGTATTGTTTTACAAAGCCAGTGGCAACTGAAGATTACTACATGCACAAAAACACCAATGAGGAACCGCTGGTTGGAGAAATAAGATACAGTAATGAATACCTTGTTTCACAAGATATAAACCCAGGTGATAAAGTATGTTTTAAACCTGAAAGTGAGTACGAGTTTGAAGTGGACGGTGAAAAGCTTTACAGAATGTTTGATCATCAAATTACAATTAAATTATGAATGACAAGCCCAAACGAAAAAAAAGACCAAGAATAAAATATAATCCTAATGGCACTAGACCCAAAAACTTTAAAGAAGAATATTATTCAGGCAGGGATGAAAGCCGTGGAACAACTAATCAAGGTAGCTAAAGAGGATATCATAAAGTATGGTGAGGGAGAGGATGAACTTGCTGCTGATAGGTTAAAGAACGCAGCAGCAACAAAAAAGTTAGCTATATTTGATGCATTTGATATACTAACCAGAATAGAAAATGAAAAAAACTTAATGGAAATCGAGGAGCGAGGTCCAAGTAAATTAGACACAAAACAAGGATTTGCAGAAAGAAGGTCTTCATAGTTTATATACACTACTAAAGGATTACATTCCTAAAAAAATAGTCACGACTAAAAACAGAAATAAGTCTTGGCAGTATGGGTACAATGAAAAGTATGATGTTGTTGTTATTTCAAAAACAGGTGAGGTTGGAGAAGTTTACGATATAAACGGATTACGTATTGCATTACCAAAGGCTCCTGAGTATATTGAAAAAAATAAAAACAAGTGGGGCAGAACAGTTTTGCCTAAAATTTTAGATAAAATTCAGTCTATATTCCAATGGAATGAAATGCCAAATACTTTTAAGGCGAAGTGGGTTGAATACATAGAGGATGAGTTTGATAAAAGAGATCAAGGTTTTTGGTTTGTAAATAACAAAAAGCCAACATATATAACTGGGTCTCAGTATATGTACCTTCAATGGACAAAGATTGATGTAGGATACCCTGACTTCAGAGAGGCTAACAGAGTTTTTTATATTTTCTGGGAGGCTTGTAAGGCAGACCCTAGGTCTTTTGGAATGATATATTTAAAGATTAGGCGTTCTGGGTTTTCTTATATGGCTTCGGAAGAGTGTGCAAATATAGGAACCATATCTAAAAATTCTCGTATAGGTATTTTATCTAAAACAGGTCCAGATGCAAAGAAAATGTTTACCGATAAGGTTGTACCAATTGTAAGAAACTATCCATTCTTTTTTAAACCCGTACAGGATGGTATGGATAAACCTAAAACAGAATTAGCTTTTAGGGTTCCTGCATCTAAGATTACAAAAAAGAATATGTATGAGATAGATGACAATGTGATGGAGGGTCTTGACACTACCATTGACTGGAAGAATACAGATGACAACTCATATGATGGTGAGAAACTACTACTACTAGCTCATGATGAGAGTGGTAAATGGCTTAAGCCAAACAATATACAAAATAATTATCGTGTTACTAAAACTTGTTTAAGGCTAGGTAAAAGAATTATTGGTAAGTGTATGATGGGGTCAACATCAAATGCGTTAAGCAAGGGTGGGGAGGAATTTAAGAAACTATATAACGACTCAAGCACTAAAAACAGAAGTGCAAACGGTCAAACAAAATCGGGTCTTTACTCCTTGTTTATTCCAATGGAATGGAACTTTGAGGGCTATATTGACGAGTATGGTATGCCAATGGATAATGTAGTAGAATACTGGCAAAATGAGGTTGACTCTTTAAAAAATGATGCGGACGCATTAAACGAATTCTATAGACAATTTCCTAGAACAGAGTCTCATGCGTTTAGGGACGAGAGCAAGCAGTCTTTGTTTAACCTTACCAAAATATATCAACAGATAGATTATAACGACTCTTTAATAAAAGAGCACCACCTAACAAGGGGATCATTTTCTTGGAAGAATGGAATAAAAGACACTGAGGTTATCTGGACTCCTAACAATAGGGGTAGATTTTTATTGGGATGGATTCCTAAAAAAACTTTACAAAATAGAAAAATTAAAAAAAACGGAATATTTTATCCTGCAAACGAACATTTGGGTGCGTTTGGTTGTGACAGTTATGATATATCAGGAACAGTTGGTGGGGGTGCTTCTAACGGAGCTTTGCATGGGCTTACTAGTTATCACATGGATGACGCACCAGTCAATCAGTTTTTTTTAGAATATGTTGCCAGACCACAGACTGCAGAAATATTTTTTGAGGATGTCTTAATGGCATGTGTATTTTATGGTATGCCTATATTAGTAGAAAACAATAAGCCAAGGCTTTTGTATCACTTTAAAAATAGGGGGTACAGAGGCTATAGTATCAATCGCCCTGATAAACTTAAAAACAAGCTCTCTAAGACAGAGAAAGAACTTGGGGGTATACCTAACTCGAGTGAGTCAGTAAAGCAAGCTCACGCAGCCGCTATTGAGTCTTATATTGAAACGTATGTAGGTTTAATAGGTTCCGATGAGATGGGATATATGCCATTTGGGAGTACGTTAGAAGACTGGGCTAAGTTTGACATCAGCAACAGAACCAAGTTTGATGCGTCAATTAGCTCTGGTTTGGCTATCATGGCTTGTCAAAAACACTTGTATCAGCCTGTAAAAAAAGAATCAAAAATTATAGTTAACTTTGCTAGATACAGGAATAAAGGAAATTGTAGTGAAATAATTAGATAAATGAAAGACGTAAAAATAAATATCTCGTCAGTTGGTTTTCCAAGTCAGTTTGTTTCTGATTCAAAAAAAGCTTCTGATGAATTTGGCTTACAGATAGGTCAGGCTATTCAATACGAATGGTTTAAGGGTGATGGAAGTCGATGTAGGTATTACAATCAATGGAGAGATTTTTCTAGATTAAGACTTTACGCAAGAGGTGAGCAGTCGGTTGCAAAATATAAAAACGAGCTTGCGGTAGATGGTGATCTAAGTTATTTAAATTTAGACTGGACTCCTGTCCCTATTATTCCAAAGTTTGTTGACGTTGTCGTTAACGGAATGAATGACAGGTTGTTTGATGTAAAAGTGTATGCTGAAGATGCAATGTCTCAGTCTCAAAGAAGTAAGTATCAGGATATGATACAGGGTCAATCAGCAGCGAAAGATATACTGCAGATTATTGAAAAAGAAACAGGTGCTGATCCGTTTATTATGAACCCCGATGATCTTCCTCAAACAGATGAAGAGCTAAACCTTTACATGCAGCTTAAGTACAAGCCAGCAATAGAGATTGCTGAGGAAGAGGCTATTAATACTGTGTTTGCTGAAAACCATTACAACGACGCAAGAAAAAGAATTGATTACGATTTAACTGTTCTAGGTATAGGGTGTGCAAAGCATGAATTTTTACCAGGCGCAGGTGTTGAAGTAAAGTATGTAGACCCTGCAAATATTGTTTACAGTTACACTGAAGATCCTCAATTTAAAGATTGTTTCTATTGGGGTGAAATTAAAACACTGCCAATTACTGAGTTAATGAAAATTGATCAGTCTCTAACAAACGAGGACTTAGAAGAAATATCTAAATACTCTCAAAGTTGGTACGACTATTACAATGTAGCTCAGTTTTATGAGAATGATATTTTTTACAAAGACACAGTTACCCTTATGTATTTTAACTATAAGACCACAAAAAAAGTGGTGTATAAAAAAAAGATACTAGAAAACGGTGGGACAAAGGTTATTGAAAAAGATGACCAGTTTAATCCTCCTGTTGAGATGATGGAAGAGGGTCGTTTTGAAAAAATGGAAAAAACCATTGACGTTTGGTACGAGGGTATTATGGTTATGGGTACAAATATTTTACTAAAGTGGGAGCTTGCTGAGAATATGGTTAGACCAAAGTCTGCCCAGCAACACGCACTTCCAAATTATGTGGCTACAGCTCCAAGGATGTATAAGGGCGCTATAGAATCTTTAACTAGACGTATGATTCCATTTGCGGATTTAATTCAAATTACTCATTTAAAATTACAGCAAGTTATTTCTAGGGTTGTTCCAGACGGTGTATACATTGATGCTGATGGGTTAAATGAGGTAGACCTTGGTACAGGAAACGCTTATAACCCAGAGGATGCTTTAAGGCTATACTTTCAAACAGGTTCTGTTATTGGTAGAAGCTATACACAGGATGGCGAGTACAATCAAGGAAAGGTTCCAATCAAAGAACTTCAATCAAGTTCAGGTGCTAGTAAAACACAAATGCTTATTGCAAACTACAACCATTACTTAGGAATGATTAGGCAAGTTACAGGACTAAATGAGGCGAGAGATGCATCAACTCCTGATCCTAATTCTTTAGTTGGACTACAAAAGTTAGCTGCACTAAACTCAAACGTGGCTACCAGGCACATACTAGAGGGCTCTTTATATATTTATAGAACTCTAGCCGAAGCAATAACATATAGAATTGCAGATATATTACAGTATGCGGATTTTAAGGATGACTTTGTTAACTCTATTGGTAAATACAATGTTAGTATTTTAGATGAAATAAAAGATTTATATATATATGACTTTGGAATATTTATTGAGATAGCTCCAGACGAGGAACAAAAAGCACAGTTAGAACAAAACATACAGATGGCTTTATCTAAGGGTGACATAAACTTAGAGGACGCTATTGATATTAGGGAAATAAAAAACATTAAGTTAGCTAATCAGTTGCTTAAAGTAAAACGTAAAGCACTCCAGGAACAGAAACAACAGCAGGCAATGCAAATTCAAGCAATGCAGGCACAGCAAGCGTTAAAGTCTCAGGAGATGAGTGCACAGCTTGTGGTTCAGCAGCAGCAAGCTGAAATACAAGGTAAGATGCAATTAAAGCAGGCAGAGATAGCGTTTGAGATTGAGAAACAAAATAATGAGGCGGTATTAAAGAGCAAGCTAATGCAGGAAGAGTTTAACTATAACATACAGTTAAGGGGCTTAGATTCTGAATCATTATCTCAAAGAGAAGATCAAAGAGAGGGTGCTAAATCTAAAAGAATTAGTCAAGCAAATACAGAACAATCAAAACTAATACAGCAAAGAAAAAATAATTTACCACCAGTAAATTTTGAGTCTAACGAGGATAGCTTAGATGGGTTTGATCTTTCTGAGTTTTCTCCAAGGTAGGGCTTAAAAACACTATTATTTTTTTCTTACATTTGTAGTAATTAAATTTAATCATATGGCATTCACAGTAAAAGAAGTAACAGTAGGGGAAGAAAAATCAGTTCAAGAGGTTGAACAAGTGCTTTTAGATAAGCACGAAGTTGAATTAAACAATGAACCAAAGGCAGATTTAAAATTAGAAGAGCCTTCTGAATTAAAAGAAGAAGACGTTCTTTCATATATTGGAAAAAGATATAACAAAGAAATTAATTCATTCGATGAGTTAATGAGTGAGCGAGAAACTCAGGAAGAATTGCCTGATGATGTTGCTGCTTACTTTAAATATAAAAAAGATACAGGCAGAGGTATTAAAGATTTTGTAGAGTTACAAAAAAACTTTGATGAATCAAACCCTGATTCTTTACTTAAGGATTACTTAGTTGCGACTGAGGATGGTCTTGACGAGGAGGATATAGACACCCTAATGGATGACTATTCTTTTGATGAAGACTTAGACGACGAGTCTGACATAAAGAAAATTAAGTTAAAGAAGAAAAAAGCTATTGCTAAAGCCAAAGATTATTTCAAAGGAATGCAGGAGAAGTACAAGCAACCACTTGAGTCAAGGGGAACGCAATCTTCAAATGTATCTGACGAAGACATGGATGGTTATAAGCAGTATATCGCAGATGCAAAATCTTATGATGAAGAGACTGCAAGAAAAAAAGAGTTTTACAACTCTAAAACGTTAGAGGTATTTACGCCTGAGTTCAAAGGTTTTGAATTTAATGTAGGTGAAGAGACACTAACATTTTCTCCGTCTAGTTTAGAAGACTTAAAAAGTAATGCATTGAATCCTGGTGGATGGGCAACCAAATACTTAGATGATGACGGTCTTTTAAAAGATTCTAAAGGTTTTCATAGGAGTGTAGCGATTGCACAGAATCCTGAAAAATTTGCTGCGTTCTTTTATGAACAAGGTAAATCTAATGCTACAGAGGATGTTATGCGTAAGACAAAGAATATTAACATGTCAGAACGTAGGTCACCTGAAGTATCTAGCAAGGGAGGAACACAGTTTAAGTCTTTAAATACCGATAGTGGGAAGGGGCTTAAAATAAGAAGTATAAAAAGAAAATAATTAATTAAAAAAATAGTAAAATTATGGCAGGATCAGTACAGACTACGCCAGGTTTTGACTTGCAACCAAGTTCGCATCAAACACCTTTGGCATCAAATTATATAACTGACTTCAGTTTTTTAAGTCAGTACTTACCAGACACATACGAAAAAGAATTCGAGCGTTATGGTAACAGAACAATCTCCTCATTCATTAGAATGGTTGGAGCAGAAATGCCTTCTAACTCTGACCTTATCAAATGGGCAGAGCAGGGAAGACTACACACTAAATATGTAAATTGTGGAACTGTAGCAGTAGCAGCTGGAGGAGAAGCAATTTTTCAAGTAAACGATGTACTAAACCCAGCAGGGTCAACAGCACAACCTGGTTCAGGAGCAGTTGTTCAGGTAGCAATTAGAGTAGGACAAACGGTTGTTGTTGTAAACAATGATGGTTCAGGAGAGTTTAAGGCTATTGTTACATTAGTAAACGTTGCAAACAGCCAGGTAACACTTGCATTTTATGATGCAGCAGGTTACACAGGTGGTTCAGGAGTAGGAAATGCTGATGCAAGTATTTTCATTTATGGTTCTGAATTTAGAAAAGGAACAAATGGAATGCAAGGTTCTTTAGAGGCTGATGACTTTATCTTTGAAAATTCACCAATTATCATAAAAGATAAGTATGCGGTATCAGGTTCTGATATGGCTCAAATCGGATGGATTGAGGTAACTACAGAAAATGGTGCTTCAGGTTACCTATGGTACTTGAAGTCTGAGCACGAAACAAGATTGCGTTTTGATGACTACCTAGAGACTGCAATGATTGAAGCTGTTCCTGCTGAAGCTGGATCAGGTGTTTTAGCACAAACGACTTCTACTCAAGTTGGTAACAAAGGTTCTGAGGGTGTATTCTATGTAGTACAAAATAGAGGTAATGTATGGTCAGGTGGAAATCCTAATGCATTAGCAGACTTTGATTCTATTATATCTAGATTAGATAAGCAGGGTTCTATTGAGGAAAATGTTATTTTCTTAAACAGAGACTTTGGCTTTGACATTGACGATATGTTAGCTGCTCAAAACTCTTACGGTGCGGGTGGAACTTCATACGGTCTTTTTGACAATGATGAGGAGATGGCTCTTAACTTAGGATTCACAGGATTCCGTAGAGGTTATGACTTTTACAAGTCTGACTGGAAGTACTTAAACGACCCAACCATGCGTGGTGGTGTTGATGGTACAGGAAGTATTAATGGATTGTTAGTTCCTGCAGGTTCTACAACTGTTTACGACCAGATCCTTGGGAAGAATGCTAAGAGACCTTTCTTACACGTAAGGTACAGAGCTTCAGAAACTGAAGACAGACGTTATAAGACTTGGATTACTGGTTCTGCTGGTGGTGCAAAAACATCTGACTTGGATGCAATGGAGGTAAACTTCTTAAGTGAAAGAGCTGTATGTACTTTAGGTGCAAACAACTTCTTTATCTTCCAAGACTAAGAATATTAAACAAAAGAAAAGGGAGCCTCTTAGGGGCTCCTTTTTTAAAGTATTAAATTAAATTTTATCTAATGAAAACTAAAGTACAAAGAGTAGACAAGATCTACAAGTTAACAAGGAACGCAGCACCTTTATCTTTAATGCTTGCAACAAGACACACAAGAAGGTTTCCACTTCTTTGGTTTGACCCAGAAACAGAAGTAAACAGAGAATTACGTTACGCACGTAATCAAAAATCACCATTTGTAGATGAGCAGGATGGAAACGCAATTATAGAACCAGTTATTTTTGAAGATGGTTTTCTAAGGGTTTCTAAGTCCAATCAAGTTTTACAAAAATTTTTAGAGGTACACCCACACAACGGAATAAAGTTTCAAGAGCTTGATAAATCTAAAGACGCACAAGACGTTGTTGAAAATATTAATATAGAGATTGATGCAATGATAGAGGCACGTTCTTTATCGCTACCACAGTTGGAGTCATTAACAAGGGTTTTGTTCTCTAAAGATCCATCTACTATAACCACGGATGAGATGAAGAGAGATATTTTAGTTTATGCTAAAAGAGAACCAATAGAGTTTATGTCTCTTGTAAACGACCCTGTACTGAAGCTTCAATCTACTGTACATAAGCTTCTTGAGGTGGGTCTTATAAAATACAGAAACAAAAACAAGGAAGTTTTCTTTAACACCAAAACTAATAAGACAAGGCTTTGCACAATACCATATGGCGAGGACCCTATTTATATTGTGTCATCATTTTTTCAATCTGATGATGGGATAGAATCTTTAAAACATTTAGAAAAAATGTTGGATAATTAATTTATTTATTTATATTTGCACTATAAATGACTTTTTTAGGGGATAAGTTATTTTCATGTTAGAGGCTTTAGAAATAAGGTCTCTTTTTTTGTTTATATTTGTTCTTTATTAACCCATTAAAATTTTTTATAAAATGGAAAAATTTCTTAAAGTTACAAACGCTCCTATTACTAATGAATTAATTAGTCTTAACGGAGTAAAATCAATCGGTACACCTACTGCAACTGCAACAACAGTTGTCATAAAGTACATGGACGGAACTGCTACTACAGTAACAACTGCTGCACAAGTTGCTCATGATGTTTATTCAGCTATATTAGATGCTACTGAGTCAGCATTAGTTACAAGTTGGACAAGACCAATGTTTTCTGTAAAATTACCTAAAGCTGTAACAGGTATTGTAAATGCTTAATTAGTTTAAGTATACCAGTAAATAAAGAGAGGTCTACAAAAAAGTAAGCCTCTTTTTTTTTTGATTATCTTTGTGTAAATAATAGTCAGGATGATAAACGATATTAGAAATACAGTTTTAGCTGTATTAAATAAAAACAACTACGGATACATCTCTCCACAAGATTTTAATCTATATGCACAACAGGCTCAGATGGATTTGTTTGAGGACTACTTTTACGCATATAACTACCAAGTAAACAAAGAAAACCAAAGGTCTTCAGGTACAGGATATGCAGATATAAAGAAAGGATATGTTGAGGTTATTGATTTCTTTTCGGTAACATTAAACTTAAATCAGAATGGTACTTTAAAAGATAGTTTTTTGTTACCATCCATTGCTACTACAGGATCTGATTATTACTTAATAAATAAAATATATATAGGTGGAACAGAGTTGGAAAGGATTGAGCAAAGTAAAATTTTATTATTAAACAGCTCTCCATTAACAGCACCATCTACAATGTTTCCTGCTTATACTACGGAAGGGAATATTGCAACAGTGTACCCATTAGCTGTCGTAGCACCAACAGTTGCTTGTCAGTACATAAGATACCCCAAGGCTCCTAAGTGGACATATGTAGACTTAGGGAACAATAGCGAACCTGTTTTTGATCAGACTCAGTCTGATTATCAGGACTTTGAGTTGTTTGCAGATGATGCCACCGACTTAACAATGAAAATACTACAGTACGCAGGGGTTTCAATAAGAGAGGCATCTGTTGTACAATACGCAGGGGCTGTAGAGTCTGCTGAAAATAATAGCGAGAAATAGATATGTCATACATTAGCCAATACGAGTATTACGAAAATGGAGGTGTAGCACCTGAAAATAAAAACTGGGGTTCTTACCAGTACGTGTCATTAAAAGACATAGTTGTAAACTATGAGTTAATGTATTCAGGGAACCATTCTCTGGTAAACAATGAGGAAAGGTTTAAGATACTGTTTCATGCAAAGAGAGCGATTCAAGAGTTAAATTATGATGCGTTTAAAGAGGTAAAGGTATTGCAGCTAATTGTTTCTGATGAGCTTAGGTTTGTTTTACCTTCTGATTATGTAAACTGGGTTAGGATTTCTTACTACCAAAATGGTGTTATAAGACCTATGGTAGAAAATGTTCAAGTAAATTCTGCAAAGGCTTACCTTCAGGCAAACGACACTAGAATACTTTTTGATCAGGATGGTAAGGCTCTACAGCCAGAATACTCTCCATTAGACTTTGACAGGATTACAGGTCAAAAGCCTAGCATATATTTAAATAGCTTGAGTCCATATAATGGCTTAACAGGTTACGAATACGAAGGGTGCTGGTACTTTGATTTTGCTGTTGGTGCAAGGTTTGGTCTTAATACAGAAACTGCAAATGCTAACCCTACGTTTAGGATTGATAAAAAATCAGGTGTAATAAACTTTGACTCTACTATGGCAAATAATAGCTGTATTCTGGAGTATATATCTGACGGTATGGAGGGTGGAGACGACACTCAGGTTACGGTAAATAAGTTATTTGAAGATTATGTTTACGCATATATTAGTTACCAAATTTTAAATTCTAAGTTAGGTGTTCAAGAGTATGTTGTAAATAGAGCTAGAAAAGCAAAATCATCGCTTCTAAGGAACGCAAAAATAAGATTAAGCAACATACACCCAGGGAGATTATTAATGAGCTTGAGGGGGAGAGATAAGTGGATAAAATAATATGGCTAAAATTCAAAGAAATTTCATAGCAGGTAAGATGAATAAATCCGTTGACGAGCGACTCGTTCCAAACGGACAATATGTTGACGCATTAAATGTTAGGCTTGGTTCTTCTGAGTCCACGGAGGTGGGTGCTGTTGAAAACTCTAAGGGTAACACAAAGCTTACGTCTTTAAGCTACAAAGGAGAAACTTTAAGCAACCTAGCTAAATGTATTGGAGCGTATGACGACGGAGCTAACGAGACACTGTATTGGTTTATTCATGACTCTGATTTTTCTCTATCACCAACAGGTAAGCTAGATTTAATAATTTCTTTTAACGTAACCACTAACAATTTAATATACCACGCAATAAGCGTATCTAAAGGGGGTACAACTCCTACCGAAACAACTTTAAATTTTAACGAAAAATTTCTTATTACAGGAATTAATTTAGTGGATGGGTTGCTGTTTTGGACAGATAACTATAACCCTCCAAGGTTTTTAAACACACAACGTAACTACGACAGTCCTAGTGGAACTCCGCTTGTTGATGGTGATGGCGATGCTTCTTTATTTTTTGAGTCATTGTTGGTTATAAAAAAACCGCCTAATAGCGCACCAACTGTTGAGATGACTACCACGAGCGGTGGTCAAGAAAATTACTTAGAAGAAAGACTTATTTCGTTTGCGTACAGGTATGAGTACCATGATGATGAGTACTCGGCTACGTCTCAGTTTTCAGATGCTGCGTTTATTGCAAAACCCTTTAGTTTTAGTAGTGAATCATATCTTAATGATGGTATGATAAACAATTTTAACACCGCAGTAATAACATACAACTCAGGTAGTTCTTTGGTTAAAGCCATAGATTTGTTATTTAAGGACAGCAGTGGTACTGTTATTAAGGTTGTAGAAAAATTAAAAAAATCTGAATTAGGTCTTGCTGACAATACAAACTACACGTTTGAATTTAGGAACAGCAAAATATTTACAATACTACCGCAGTCAGAATTATTAAGACTTTTTGACAATGTTCCTTTACTGGCTCAGGCTCAAACATTAATGGGCAACAGGCTAATGTATGGTAACTACATTGAGAATTACAACCTGGTAGATATAAACAATTCTCCTGTTAGGCTTGAGTATGAGACCGAATTAATCTCAAAACTTATAGGTCGAGAGGATGTCGTTGATACATTTGGTAATGTTGGATACACCTTTGGGTTTAGTAATACTATTACTAACGCTCAGTTGATTATGGACTTGAATGGTTTTAATTTAGTTGCAGGGGCTCTTATTTCTATTGACGCAAGTTTTGTTCATAATTCTTTTGCGGGAAGCACTCCAACTGAAACAACAACAACAACAAACTTTACGTTTTCTTATGTATTGCCACAGGCTTTTACTAGCGTATATGATTTAGCTATAAGCGTAGACTTCCAAGAAAAAATAGGTATAGCATCCACAATAAAACCTGTTTACAGTAGCGACGCTCTTACCGAAACATCTTGCCAGGGCTCTACCTTAACTGACATAATTAACTGTGCAATACCAAACATTTTAGACAGCGGGTCTACTCCTAGTTGGACAAAATTTGAAAGCGGTATATCTTCAGCAAATCAACCTTTGGGTATTGTAGCAACACCAGGTTCAACCACAATCGGACTTGAGCTAATATCTATGAGAAGGGTAGACGATTTAACTACCCCAACACAGAATGCATACGAGTATTACAGTTGGAATTTTGCAGAGATTTCTTTTCAAACAATAAGTAACACAAAAAGCCTACATAGCAATAGGGACTATGAGATAGGAATAATTTACATGGATGAATTTAACAGGTCATCTACTGCGTTGGTTAGCCCCAACAATAGTGAACACATACCCTGTGGGTTTTCAGATCAAAAAAACTCACTTAGGGTAACAATACCTGTGCAACAAAACCCACCTTTTTGGGCAACAAAATATAAGTTTGCTATAAAGCCTAGTGCAGAAACATACGAAACAATTTATACAAAACTGTTCTTTGTGGATCCTACCACTAATGATACATATTTTTTATTAGAGGGTGAGAACCAACGAAAAGTTGAGACGGGTGACAGGTACATTGTGAAGGCAGACTCCCAGGGTCCATTAATTAGGTGTGCATATGCAACTGTTTTAGACAAGGGTGCTAAGGAGTCAGACTTTTTAACTCCTCCTCCTCAAACTTCTGATAACACTGACATTTCTATTCCTGCAGGTACTTACATGAAAATAAAGGCTCAGGATTTTTCTGTTAATTTAGGAGACAACCCATTTATATTACCAGGTAAGCAATGCTCTGTTTCTAGAGGAGCAGGCTCCACAGTGCTTGGTGTTTATACTGGTCTAAGTGGGAATGGAAACCAAAATTTATTTGCTCCTTTTAATATACCTGCAGGAAGTAGAATAAAAATAGATTTTGACTTTACAAGAAAGGGTTCGGGCTCAGGGCAATTATCTTGTGAACGTAGGACGTATAGACTAGAAGCCACGCTTACTGCGTCTAAAGAATACGACGATATTATTAAATGGTGGAACGGTGATAACATTGGGAATATTATAGACACTGGGGTTAAAGACGTTGGTGGTAATGGACCAGATATTGAAAATGAATATATTACCACTACAGCGGATAATGCTTCAAATAATTTTGGTCTTGGAAATGGTTCCGAAACCACTAACAAGTATAGATGGTTTCAAGACCCAACAACAAATGAAATACGTTTTATAACCACAGGTACTATAGCGTGTGGTACTAAAAATAAAAGAAGGTCAAACTCTTGTATTACCTTTGAAATATTTAGAACTGAAAGCACAATAGTTTTTGAGACACAGCCGTCTGATGCACAACCAGATGTATGGTTTGAGGGTTCAGAAACTTTTGATATTGTAAAGGAAGGATGTTTATTTAATTTAAGTGTTGCTGCTGCAGAACTAAACCCAATTGCTTTTGAGTATACTTTGGAAGGAATTCAAGAACAGGTAATTGTTAATCCAGGGGGATCAAAACAGAATATAAATGGAGACTGTAGCTCAATGGTTATATCAGCATCTACAGTTCCTGGTTTAGCTAGTAACGTAGTTATCACTAGTACTTCGGTACAAAACTCTCATTTAGGAAATATTCAGTCTCAGACGCTAACGCAGCCTGCGATTATAGACACATCATTTTTTAATTGTTTTGCGTTTGGTAACGGTGTTGAAAGCTATAAAATTAGAGACTCAATAATTGGTGCTTCATTGTTGCTAGGAAATAGGGTTACAACAACCTCTTCTGAGGACTACAGGCAGGCAGATCGTTTTTCAGATATTACTTACAGCGGTATATATAATGACGAAAGTAATGTAAATAAACTAAATGAGTTTAACTTAGGGTTGTTAAACTTTAAGAAAACAGAGGAATCTTTTGGACCAATACAAAAATTATTTGCAAGAAGTACAGACATTCTTACATTGCAGGAGGATAAAATATCATACGTATTAGCAGGTAAAAATTTACTTTCTGATTCTGCCGCAGGTGGTTCTATTGCTTCTGTACCAGAGGTTTTAGGAACTCAGATTGCTAGGCTAGAAGAGTTTGGTATAAGCTCCAATCCAGAAAGTTTTGCGGTATATGGATATAATAAATATTTCTCTGACCAAAAACGGGGAGCATTAATTCAATTGACTGGTAGTGCTTATTCAAATGAGCAGCTAACAGTAATATCTGAGGCAGGTATGCGTTCGTGGTTTAGGGATAGGTTTATATCATCACCAAATACTCAGAAGCTTGGTGGTTACGATCCTTATATGGGAGAGTATGTGTTTTCTATTAATGACGATGCGCTTCCATTTGATGTAAAATGTTTTGACTGTGGCGTTAATCAATTTTTTCCTTATAGCCTGACAGACAAGGTGTTATGTTTTAATGTCAGTCAATTAGTTGGTGAGGTTACAATCATTGTTAATGTTGCGTTTTCTCAGACAGGAACTTTTAACGCACAAACTTTATACGACGGCACGACCACTACAACAGCATTAGTAGAAGGCAGTAACACAATTACCTTTAGCAAAGACAAGGTTTTAATTGAAACTTTTCAGCTTACCCTTACAGGGTCTGTTGCTGCAGATGTAACTTTAGACGTTTCTTGTCCTGCTGCTAAAACTATAGAAATTATTCAAGTATCTGTGTCTGATAGCTTTGACGGAGGTAAGTTTATACATAACGAATATCGATGGGTTGACGGAGTTTTTGTTTCTCCTTTACATCAAGAGCAGGTTCAGTTAAAGATAACTAACATTTACCCTAGCTACCCTATCGTTTCTCAGTACAGCTCTGTGTCAGGACCTCAGGGAGCAGGTGTTATACCTGCTGACGGTGCTATTGTTTCAATAATATCTAACAAGATTGCGCCAACCGATACGTTCGTGTTCTCTAACCCACCAAATAATTTTAAATATTTAAGGAGTGGGACACTGTATGCCAATACATCTGCTGCTATACAGGACTTAATAAATGCGTCTACGACTGGTGTTATTAATGCAACAGGAGCACCGTCCACATACCGTTCTGATTTTACAATGCCTTCGGGAAATACAGGCGATTACCTGTACCTAATATATGACTACAGAAAGCCTGTGTTGTTGCAACTTTGTTACTCAACAACTAGCCCTCTTGATGCATGCTGTAATTGTAGTGTGGAACCTTAAAATATAATTATGAAGTATACAAATAGTTGGAAAGCAAACGCAAAAAAAAATAACAAGATAAATTTTTTACTAAGAATTGGTAAAATAACTTTTGTTAAAATTAGTTTTGACATAGAAAGAAAAAAATATATACTAACTTTACTAAACTTTAGTATAAACAATTAATATGGCAAATTATGTAAATATTTATTTAAACGGTCCAACGCTGTCAACAGCCACGGGGGTATTTACCAATGCGGATTTAACAATTTGTGCTGCTGACGGATGGTATTCTGATGGTGTAATATCTAGGCAACTTGTTGGATGCAAGCTACTTGATCAACAGGTTTGTTCTGGATGCACGGAGAATACAATAACACTACAATATAATGTAACTTCTGCAAGTGATTTGTTTTGCGTAACAAGTACAAGCGTAAACGTCTTTATGGCTTTGGGTGATCAGTTTAGTACAACCTCTGAGATATTTTCAAATATTTCATTAAGCTCTCCTGTTGCAAATGGTTTTTATAAGGAGAAGTTTTCTAACTTTTATCGTCAACAAACGACTGGTTCTTTGGGTGTCCTTTTATCGGGTCCAAGTTGCCCTCCAACAAATACAATGTTTAGGTCAGCATTAAGCACGGTGTGCAGTGATTTCTGTACAACTAATTACCTTATAAGTGCTGGGTTTAGTACTGTTCAGGGCACTAACTTTTCTAATCTAGCAGATACCAACGAAATTGTTGGTGGGCTAGCAGATGGGTTTTATGCTTACGCAGCAACAAGCACAAACACTGCGTCAGGAACGTTTAGAATAATGCAAATAGCAAGCAATGAAGTATTAGGGATAAAACAATGTTCTGGAGGATTGTGTGTAGACTTATAAATAAATAAATAAATAAATATGCCAAACTATACTTTAACATATGACGATGGGGTAAAAGGATTCCCATCTTTTTATTCTTACTTTCCTGATTTTATGGTGGGTATGAACAACTACTTCTACACATTTAAGAATGGAGATCTTTACAGGCACAATACAAATGTTAAGAGAAATCAGTACTACGGTACTGACTATTCTTCATCCATAACCTCTGTGTTTAATGACGAGCCTTTGATAAACAAAATTTTTAAGACACTGTCTTTAGAGTCTGACTCGGCATGGACTGCTAGTCTTAACAGTGACCAGCAGTCTAGTAATTTTATTTCTTCTGGAGACTTTGAGGAGAAAGAGGGCGGTTACTTTGGATACATCAGGGCTTCTAATATCAACCCTGCAAATTCATCTCAATATCCTTTAAGGTCGGCAAACGGTATAGGTAGTAATACTTTTGCAAACATTACAAACCCTTCAGCAGTTTTAATTAACTTTAGTGTGAACCCATTGGTAAGCATTGGAAACATTATAAGCATCGGGGACTTGTTGTATACAAAGGTCAGCAATGTTATTACGCTAATAGGTCAGGTAAAGGATAAGGTTGAGGATATTGCAAACGGAGAAAATTACTTAGAGGTTGACACCACTATAACTAGACCACTGAACGACCCATTGGGTACTCCTATTGGTAACTTACCTCCAACGACACCAGTCTATTATTTCTTTATTAAGAACGGAACCGCTGAGTCACATGGCTTACTTGGTCACTACGCAGAATTTACTTTAACTAACAATAACACAATTGCCGTTGAGTTGTTTGCGGTAGAGTCTGAGATAATGAAATCATTTCCATAAAATTAGTATCTTTGAAGTAATGATAGAAAACGATTTGCCTATACATATATTAAATAGTATTCCGCAAGGCACAGGAATGTTATGGGAAAAAATTGAAAAATTTAAAGAACAAGTTGATTCTATAGCGGGTACATTAACGCATAAGGCAGGTACTAAATACGAGGGAGAGATGTCTGATATGTATCCCTTAAAACAACATCTTGAAGGAGGTTTGTATACAAGGGAGTTATTTATGCCTAAAGGACATTTAATAATCTCAATGATACACAAACAAAATCATCCATCGTTTCTGTTAAGCGGCAAGGTGTCTTATTTGACTGATGAAGGATTAGTTGAAACTATTGTTGCTCCACAGGTTATAAAAACAAAAGAAGGAGCGCAAAGGGTATTCTTTATACATGAAGATAGTGATTGGTGTTGTGTGTATAAAACTGATGCAAAAACATTTGAAGAAGCTGAGGCAGATGTTTATGTAGACACTTATAAAGAACTACCTCAAGAAATAATTAAAAAAAGAATATTATGGCAGGAGTAGGATTGGCAATAGCTGGGTTAGCTTTATCTGCAGGAAGCATGGGAATGTCTTTTGCTCAGGCTGGTGCACAGAGAAAATTAGGCGAAAAGGCTGACAGAGATGCAGAAAAGGCAATGGCAGCAGCTAGAAAAAAATTAGAGGTAAACTACTTAGACGCCTTGGCTATTAACAAGCTACCTTACGAATTAGAGCGTGAGGCTTTATTGGTACAGGGGGCGCAAGGTGTTGAGGCAGCTAGAGAGTCTGAACGAGGTGCGGCAGCAGGCGTTGGTCGAATACAACTAGCACAACAAAAAGGTCAGCAAGGAATTAGGTCAGCAATGGGTCAAGAGATAACTGCATTGGACAGGGCTGCAGCATCAGAAGAATCAAGGCTTCGTGACGTTGGTGTTCAGTTAGATTTAGGTGAAGTTGCAGGGGCACAAATGGCATCATCAGATGCTAGTCAGGCTGCAGCAGCGGCAACCGCACAAGGGTTTCAGCAGTTAGCAGCTTTTGGTGCACAGGCTTTAGAGGCAGCACCACTGTTTTCAAGGAGCGCAGGAGTAAGGGCATCCGACAAGGCATATAGACAAGACAATAGGGCAGGTAGAGAGGCTTATATGAAAGGAGCAGGTAAAGGTAAAGGTTTATTTGGAACAAGTATTAATTCAGGATATAGAAAAGCATCAGGAGCAGAAGGTAGACAGGGAGTTTTAAATAAATCAACATTCACTCAGATTGAGAAAAACAATCCAGATTTTATAAATCAATTCAATAAAGCTCAAGGAAAGCAGGGTATTCAGTTTAATAAAGACTCGTTTTTAGCTAACCCACAGGGTTTTATAAATAGAGGTAGTGTACAACAGCAGGCTTTATTTAATAATGCTTTAACTGGAGTTCAAATGAGTCCTATAGAAGATGAAGATCAGTCTTTAGTTCAGGAACAAGATTTATCAAATACTGATCCATTTACTGTATTAGGATACCTAAGTAATAAAAGAAAAATGTAAATGGCAACATATTATAAGTACGCAGAAAGGGATGCAAACAGTCAGGTAAACTGGTCAGAGATAACCTCCAACATGGTGAACTCCTTGAAGGAGGTTCAGACAATTAGAGACTCCAAAAGGAAGGCTATCAATGACGCTACCACAGAACTAAGCACTACACTTTCGGAAGCTCCTCAGGGTGAGCATAAAGGCTTAAATGAGTTTGCCATGACATACGCTAACAACGCACAAGAAATGCGTTTAATGCAGGACAAGCTTTTAAAGTCGGGTCAGTTAAAGTTAAAGGACTACAACATTGGTCGTGCTAATTTAACACAGGGTACGTCAAAACTTTTTAACCTTTCTAAAAAATATCAGGCACAGTATAAAGTAAAGATGGATAGGCTTGAGGGTGGCTTGTCTGCAACACAAGAACAATGGCAAATGTCAGAGCTTGAGGGTTTTGCAAACTTTTCAAACCACGAGGCGTATATAAACCCCACCAATGGTCAGGTAAACATGGGTAAGTTGATTGATAAAGAAGTTGCAGGAAAGACAGTTAGAACGATGGACAGAACCCCTGGAAGTTTTACAACAATAGACCAATTAAATTTTGCAGTTTCTGACCAGGTAAATAAGTATAACCTGGATAACTTTAATGCCGAGGTTTCTAATTTTGCAAAGACTTATTTAACAACAAATGGTGCGTATAGTTCACTTGATGACGTTAGGCAAATGCCTGAGTTTGAAAGTATGAAGAAAAATATAATTAAGTCTCAGCTTGTTGACCCAAGGGCTGTTGGTAGTATATTAACAAACTTTGTTGGTATTGCTTCAAACGGAAAATCTTTTACATTTACAAGAGACCCTAATAAAAAAGATGCCAACACTATTCTTTTAGTAGACGACCCAAACCAACCTGGTTCAGGTAGGCTTAGTCCTGACTTTAGTGGCAGCGTTGGTAAGAAGCAAATGGAGTCGGCAGAAAAATTCTTAGATACGCAGTTAGAAAAACAACTGCCTAGGAAGGAGACCACTAAAGCTGTGCCTGATCTTACTTCTTCAGAAATATTTAAAGAACAACAAGGAAGTGTTGTTGACTTATGGAACTCGTTGTATAGCACAAAAGACTCTGCTAAAAGAAATAGTATTGTTAGTTCTATTATTTCTAGTCCATACAATAAAGAATCTGAAAATATGTTAAAAGACATAATTTTTGTTTCAAGAAATATAGGTACAGAAGATGAGCCTGTAATGGGAGACTTTATGGAGGTTCGTTATGAAAACCCTACAGCAAATAGAACTGGAAATAAAGCTATTCCTATAACTGACAGTTATGTAGATTGGGCAGCAGCAGGTGTAGAGCTTCATGGAGTTCAAGACAAAGCTAAGAGAGAAAAAGGATTAAGTACAAAATCAATATTTGGTGGTGGAAAAGATAAATCATTTGAAGGGACAAGTGCAGGAAGAGGTGAGGAAATAGAAAGTAATGTAACAAATGTTAGGAAAAAGGTTAGACAATTTTTTGGAAAATCTAAAAAAGCGTTTGTAAATCAAGATGAGGATGTAATAATGACTAAACTACAAGCATCTTTATCTTCTTTAGGATTTAAATTTGAAACATCTTATGGCTTCGGGTTTGATAGGATAAAGGTAATATCTCCAAATAATCCAGAAGATCAATTTGACTTTGTTGTCGGAGACAGTACTGATAATAGTGATGACCTTTTAAACTGGATATTGCCAAAGATTACAAACGAAGCAGCAGATGTATTTATGGAGTCAGGTGTTGATATATCTAAAGGTATAATAATAGAAGAATCAAAAGTAACAAAACCAAAACCAAAATTACCAGGAAGTTAATATGAACGAAGAAGCTATTTTATTACTGTATAACGACTTAAAAAAAACTTATGATGTTGGGTCTATAGATGATTTTAAAAATTATCTAATGGATGATAATAAGAAACAAATGTTCTTTGAGGAGGTTATTAAACCAACATATAATGTTGATGATATAGAAACTTTTAACGAAGTTTATGGATTAAAAAAAAAAGAGGAATCTACTTTTGTTGCTCCAAAAAAAGATGTGGAATTGGTTACGGAAGACACTTTCTTGGATACACAACAAACTCCTGAAACACAGATTTACCTACCACAAAATATACTTGAGCCTATAGAAAGCGAGGATTCAGAATTTGAAGCATCCTTAAAGACTTCTGTTACTCCAGACCAGATAAGAAATCCAGAAGAATTTGTAGTGCCAGAAATGCAGTACAAGTTTGGTAAGTATGGATTTGATTTTGAAGAGTCAACCACTAATGTTTTAGGTACTGATGCTATGCGTGTTAAAGTTCGTGGCACAAACAAAGATCTGTATGTAAAGCTTGATAGATTGTGGGGTAAAAAAGGAACTTCAAAAGAATTAGAAAAATTTCTTAGAGAAAATAAAAGAAAGGAAAGCGAGATACTAAAACAAAGTCAAGCTATAGTACAAAACCAAAGAACTATTCAGACTGATGAAGAATTAAATTCTTCCATAAAACTATTTAATAAAGAATCTGAACGATTTGTCTATGAGGCTAATGAGTATGCTAAATCTAAAGCAAAACTAGACAGTATATACGACTCTAATTTTTCTAATGTTAGCAAGGAGCTTATAAAAAATAATCCTGTATTAAAAGCAAACTACGATGAATGGCTAAAAGAGTCTAAACAACTAGATGCAAAACTTAAAGAAATAGAGGGTAAGTCTAAAGATTTTAAATATAAAGGTACAAAGTTAGACAAGATTGCAGGAGATTACACTGCAATGAAAGCAGAACAAGGCACATGGTGGTCAGGTTTTTGGAATGAAATTGCGGGTGGTTCAGGACCTACGTTTACACCAATCTCTTCACTTATAGACTTAGGAACATACCTGGATGAGAAGATGATAATGGGAGATGATACTGATGCCAGTGTTCCTGTAAAAACTAGAAAAGAAGAATACAAGAAGGACATAATTAGAATAGCTAAAGAAAAGGGCTTAGCTCCTGAAGGATTAAATGAAGACATGTCTCTTGATGAGGTGGTTAAAGCTCTTGGTGGGGACACCAATGATGTTAAACTTTTTTTTGATTCTATTGTCACTAAAGGGTTCTTAAATACACCTAGCATGGCAAGAGCTAGAGCTATGAAAACAGGGTCTACAAAAGGAGGAACTCAGGAGAAAGAAGAAACAAACTTTGATATAGTTCAAGATAAACTTCTTGACATTGAAAGAAAGACTAAAAAGTATTACGAGCCAAAGGTTGACCCTAGTGACCCTGAAGGGAAAAGATTGATAAGTGCAAGAGAACGTGCCTTTACTGATGCTATGAGTGATGACCCTAAGTTTAGAAATCCATTCTCAGTTGTTGGAGCACAAAAAGACAACTTTGGTAACGAGGGTATGGTTTCTGCAGGGCGTGATTCTTTTAATTTTTTAAAGGACAAGAGCACCACAGAACAGTGGGCAGAGGTTCAAAAGCAGGGGAATTTTTTAAAGAAAGGTTTTTTAGGATTAGGAGGTTCACTGCCTGCAATGCTAGGAACATCAACTCCTGTAGGTTGGGCACAACGTACTGCTCAGATGTACAACATGTCTACGGATTATGTAGACCAGGAGATGGAAAAAAATCCTATGTTTGACAAGATATCTGAGGCAGAAAAAACACTAGTAAAGATGCCTATAGGTGTTGCTACGGCAGTATTGGAAAACATAGGTCTTAGAAATATTATATCACAAAAAGGATTACTAAACTCTTTAGTGTCCAAGGCTTTACGTAAGTCAAACAAGAACACAACTGCTAAGACATTCCAGGAGTTTATTCGTCAGGATATTGAGAGTATGATTGGAAGGGGTGCTTTAGTTATAACAGGAGCAGGTTTAGCAGAGTTTGAGACTGGGCTTGCTCAAGAGATTTCAACTATTGGAATAAAGGATGTATACAATGCTAGTAAGGAGTCTAAGATGTTTGAGACTCCAGAAACTTTTGCAACCTATATGTCACAGGTGGTTGAAGCAGGTTTAGCTGAAATGGTAGGTGGTTTTGTTATGGGCAGTATTCCTGCAGTAAGTGCTGCTGTTAAAGGTCTTCAGGTTCAGAATCTAGACCCTGAAGTTTTTGAAATATTTGAGAATACGATACAAGAACCTACATTAAAAAGTGCATACATATCAGGATTAAAAAACAGAATAGCTGATCCATCTAATGAGTTAGATGCTAAAGAAGCTCAGGAGGAGTTAGACCTTGTAAATAAATTAGAAGGAATAATGATAGCTAATCGTATTCCGTTTGATGAGTTTAATACTAACCAAAGAAAGGAGGCACTTCAGTTGCTTATGCAAAAAGAGACTCTAGATAATCAAATTGAAGGGGCAGATAAAGTTTTGTCTAAGCCAAAGCAAGAACTTTTAGACAGGGTTAATAAAAGGCTAGAAGAGTTAACAGGGGAAAGTATCGCAACCCAGGAAGAGTCAGAGACTGAGGCTGAAGGAATTACTCAGTTTGATTCAAATTTAGAAGAGGGTGAAAAAATAGTCGAAGAAGCAGTAGGCTTGGATGTAACAACTGAAGCTGAGGTTGAATTAGCTCCTTATCTTTTAAAACCATTAAAAAAACATAAGACTGCATATAAAAATGATACTCTAAAAGAAGCAGATAGACGAGGTATTATTTCGTATGCATTAGATAAAAAATCAAAAGGAAAAAGATTAACTGGGTTTGAGAATACTATTTTAAGTACATCTAACCAAGAGACTGTAATTGATATACAGATATTGATTGAAGATATTTATAATCGTCAAAGACAACGTCAAGAATTTGATCAAGAGGTTGCAGACCTTGAAGCGTTTGTAAATCAAACTAATCCACAGTTTCAACTATCTACAAAGGTTACTACAGAAAATAAAAAGAAAGAACTTGAGGCTGAAGCAGAGCCTGAAGCAGAGCTTGAAGCTGAGGTAGAGGAAGGGAAAATAGTAGAGGGAGAGGTAGGGGATACCTTTACAAGTAATAGAGGTACAGAAGTTATTATTAAAAAAACTAAAAACCTAACTGTAACTGAAAGTGAAAATGAAACTGTTGATCCTGCTGACGAAAAAAAGTTTGGATTAAAAGAGACTACTAAAATTTACCAACAGATTTATGGGGTTAGAATGAATGGAACTGATCCTGTTCCAAAACTTAATATATATCCAAATACATCAATAACAATTGGTAAAAAAATAATAAAAAAAGCAAAAGCAGAAGTAAAATTAGAAGAACAAGAAGATATTACAGAGTTTTTTAAGGATGAGTTGGGTGATAGTATTTCTCCTAACCTGAGTATAAACAAAGAGGGTAAGCCTGAAAAAGTAAATAATTTAAAGCCAAGAATAATTAAAATAGCCAAGGCTAGTGCTAAGGCTATTGCTAAGTTACTTCCTAAAACAAAAATTGTTTTACACGAAAGCAAGTCAGAATACTTTAAGTATACTGGTACAAAAGGTAGAGGTTATTATGATACTACGACAGACACCATACATATCGATTTAACTAATGCTAAGTTAAGCACTGTACCACATGAGGTGTTTCATGCGGTGTTTTTAAATAAGTTAAAGACAGACGCAAAGGCAAGGGCAATGGCTATAAAAATGGTTGAGTCTGTTAAGAAGACCTTATCTAAAAACAGTAAGCTTTATAAAGAAATTGATGCCTTTAGTAAGTTATATACTGGCAAACAGGAACAGTTTCAAGAAGAGGAGTTTATTGCAGAGCTTATAGGCTTGATGTCAAGCCAGGAGTTTAAAAATTACAAGCAACTAAAAGCTCCTGCTAAGTATGCTATTGTTGAGTTCTTAAAAAAGATAGCTAAGAAGTTTGGTATTAAATTGGGTAGTGAGTTTGGTAAGGATGACCAGAGTGTTATTGACCTTATAAATGTACTAGCCACTAAGACTGTAACAGGTGAAGAGATTACTGAAGGTGATGTAGATATTTTAAATAAAATAGATAAAGAGTTAGATGTAGAGCAAGAACAAGGTGAGTCTGGGCAAGTTGGTACTTTTACTTTTGAAGGTAGAGAATCAAAAGCTCCTAACATTGATACCGATACCAGGGCTTATGCGAAAAATACTATTCAAAAAGATTTAAGAGTTTATGAGGGGCAAAACTTTGTGACTAACATGTATGATTTCACTGATTCTGGTAAAAAAGATATAGGGGGTGGTATTGTATTAGACTTATATGGAGGTAAAAATTACGTTGCTTTAATGATGGAAAAAACAGGTACAAAACCTGGTCAAGTTTCTAATCTTGCTGCTTTTAATAGTAAAGAAAATGCTGAAGGATTTATTAAAAATGCTATTGAAGGTGATGCAAATTTATTTTCTCCACACGTAGGTACTAAAGAAGGCTCTTGGCAGTTTCAACAAAACATTTTTGCTCAATTAACTGAAAAATTATTAGATAATAATGTTATAACGAATGAAGAGTTAATTGAAAGTTTCAATAGTGGCTTAACCAGTAAGGATGGTAAAAAAGCTTTAAAGACATTTAATGAAAAAAATAAAACAAACCTTACTAACTTAAATGATTTTATAGAAAATCCTAAAAAATTAGTTGAACTCTTAGATATTGATAATAATTATTCACCAGATTTAAGAAAAATATTAAACGATAAAATAGCTGCCAATAAAAAAGTTCAAGAAGCTTTAGG
>Ga0075447_10000167_pt1 | contig 31846 bp, 24 predicted proteins | sample CoawatmetaG10DNA_FD_72352 | JGI IMG/M metagenome (GOLD analysis project Ga0075447, IMG submission 72352) | Marine microbial communities from the West Antarctic Peninsula - Coastal water metaG104-DNA | ecosystem: Environmental > Aquatic > Marine > Coastal | place: Atlantic Ocean: West Antarctic...
AACAGGTTGCTAGCGGTGATATTGATGCTTTTTCTATTAAAGGCTTAAACGGTAATATAGTTCATGCAATTTATGGGCTTTGTACCGAGGCCGGTGAAATTAGTGAAGCACTATTGAAGGCAGCAGAGGTAGGAAATTTTGATGAAGTTAATTTAAAAGAAGAAGCCGGTGATCTTCTTTGGTATCTTGCCATGTTATTTAGAGAACTGGATACTGACTTTTCTCAGGTGGCAGAGACTAATATTAATAAACTTAAAACTCGCTTTCCAGAAAAGTTTACTCAAGAAAAAGCTTATATTCGCAACCTCAAAAGTGAACGAGAGATATTGGAGGACTGATAGAGTATTTTATAAGTCTATTAAAAAATAGTTTTCAAAAAAGACCTACTCTGCTACCTTAATAAAATTAAGATCATGAAAATCATAACTAAAATCAGTTAGTGGTGAAATGGCTTTCATTTTCAACCCGTTTACTTTTCCTTCAAAATCTGTGCTAAAAATTGCATAAGCATCTGCATTAAAGCTACGGTCAGTCCAACTTACTTTAAATGTATTAAACTTAAATAGGTTAAGGGGTCCTCTAAGTTTTAGCGATTTCTGTGCTGTGAAATAAAGTAAGTTGCCTTTCATCGAAATACTAACATTCCCGAACCACTTATCCCGATAAAGACCTGTATAATCCTCAAGTGGCAACACTGACTTTGGTTGATTACTTTTTTGTTCTTCCTTAACTTTTTTAGTGGCACGTGCAATATTTTGTTCACGAATTTTTGCAAATCTATCAGCCCAGTCAACATTTCCTGTATCAAGGTATACCTGAAGAATATTTTCCATAATCGCACGCATAGCAGAACCGTTCTCTTGATTGGTTAAAACCACAACTCCCAGGTTTTGGTCGGGGATCATTACCACATAGGTTAACATGCCAAGTAAACCTCCAGTGTGGGAAACATGTTTAATGCCATGATAGTCCTTTAACCTAAACCCAAGGCCATATGCAGTAAAGTTGGTTCCATACCAGCTTTTATCAGTTTGACTAACTGGAATTATTGTCTGTGGTGACAACATTTCTTCATGTTGCGTCTTGGAAATAAGACCAGCACCATCGCTTAGGTGGATATTAAGCCATTTCAACATTGCTCTTGCGCTGCACTGAATTCCTCCTGCGGCGGCAATTACCATGGGTTCACCGGGCTTATTTAAACGACTTGCTACCCTTAACTCTCCATCTATATTTACATGCGGGGTGGCTATATTGTCATTATTAGAAATTTTTGTAATATCCGCCTTACATCCATTACTTATAGAAAGTTGATTCATAATTCGGGTTTGCACGAAGTCTTCATAAGACATATCGCTTGCAGCAGAGATTACTTCACCGGCAACCACATAAAGGGTGTTATCGTATGCGTACTTCGCTCTAAAACCACTAACCATTTTAAGATATCGAACATTTTTTACTATTTCTTCTCTCGTCACACCCGTCGAAGGCCAGAACATCAAATCACCGGCACCGAGACCTAGGCCGCTTCTATGTGTTAATAAATCACGTATTGTGAACTCTGCTGTTATCCAGGGATCCATCATTCTGAAGTTGGGAAGGTAATCAATTACCTTGTCATCCCAATTAATTACGCCATCATCAACGAGGATAGCTATAGCTGAGGCGGTAAAAGCTTTACTATTCGAAGCAATAGAATACATAGTATCTGCATCAATTAATTCGTTTTGGTTAATATCTCTGACACCGTAACCCTTTAGATGGCGTATTTTATTATCTTTTATTATGCCAATTGCGATACCAGGTATTTTAAAACGCTCCATCGCAGTTTTAACAAAAGCGTCTAGTTCTTTTTCGTCTAAATCTCTTGAGAAAACTGGAATTGATAAAACTAAATACAAGGAAATTAAAATGAGTATTTTTTTCATGAATTTTTGCAGCATATTATCCTCATAAATATCTATGTTTATTCGCTCTTTAGATACTAATAGTGATGTTTTGATTTACAAAGTAAAATATATTTTAATAAAAAACTATAAAGCTATATTTGACATATTATTTAACTTAGAAAATTTACGATTATAAAATCCAACATGGTCTATCGATACGTAAAAGTACTGTCTCTTTTTTTATTATTTTAATAGATAATAATTGTGCAGGGTTTTATGAATAATTACGTATAATAACAGTCATTAAGTATTGTGTTTTAGAGCTATTAGCATTAGTACAATATAACATTCTCTTTTGTTTTATAATATGGAATTACAATAATGCTGCCTGGCCTATTAACTAAAACTATACTAAGTAAAAAAAATATAATTTTACAAGTTTTATTTACCGCTAACTTTTTCATTAATCCCTCTTTTGCAGCGCAAACAACAAAGACAACCAGTGATGCATCAATTGTTACTTACGAAAAACAGTTTTTTGAACTTTATGCTCCCGTAACTCTTCTCGACATGCTTCAGCGTGTGCCAGGTGCACCTGAAATTCTTAATGCCAGTCGTCAGGGTAATGGAGGAGGTGGTCAAAGTCGTGGATCACGAGGATTTGGTTCAGGGGGTGATCAAATTCTTATTGATGGCAAGCGTCTTGCGGGTAAAAGTAACAATATTAATGACACCCTTGGGCGGATTTCAGCTATTTCTGTGGAAAAAATAGAATTGATCAGAGGTGCTGCAGGTGGTTTGGATGTTCAAAGTCAGGGTCTGGTAATTAATATACTCCTCTCTGAAGGGGCACCTAAATCTACAACTTTTTGGAATATTACCTCTGAAACAAAGCAGGGACATTCCCCCGGGTTGGAATTTTTATTATCCCACAGCGGTTCAAAAAATAAACTCGATTATGTATTTAGTGCTGAGCGCGCAAGTAATAAAAGTTTTAACACAGAAAAAAATCAATTTTATGATACCTCAGACTTAAAAACCGGCGATAGAATTATTGGAACCACATTCCTACAAAAAAGTTTAAACTTCAACTCGAACCTTACTTATAATTTTGAAGACAGTGCAGTTTTGCGCTTAAACGGGTTGTTTAAAACTGGCGATCAGAATTATGATCAAGGACGTGTGCGGACAGGCAACAGTGCATCTAACCTTTTATGGAGAAACAAAGAAGATCAAGGGCAGTGGGAGTTTGGTGGAGATTATACTAAAAATTTTGGTAAAATTGGTCGTTTTAAAGCTGTATTTGTGGCCAATAGAAGTAAAGATGACCAATCTGTAAACCGTAGTCAGGATATCAGTACTGCTCCATTTATTTATACTGTTGAAAGAACTGTTGAAATAAAAAAAGAAAAAATACTTCGTGCGTCAATTTCAAAAACTCTTAATACTTCACAAACTATTGAGTTGGGTGGGGAGGCTGCGTTTAATGCTTTTAATAAAAGTTTTGATAGCAAAAATCGCGTATTAGCTTCGAATCCATATGCTACTGTTGCTGCCGATAACGTTAAAATTAAAGAAAATCGTTATGAAGTTTTTGCTAATCATACGTTTAACATATCGAATTCATTAGTTCTACAAAGTAGCCTTACCACAGAATTTTCTCAGATTATTGCGGATAATGTGCTGCCAGATGCAGCTATAAGCCGTCGCAATACTAGTTTTACTTATATTAAACCACGTATAAATCTCCGTTATGATGTAACCCCCCGCAATCAAATTCGGGCAACTATTGAGAAAAAAGTAAGTCAACTAAACTTCAATAGCTTCGTTACACGTTACGATCAAAGAACAGAAGAGTTTAAGTATGGGAATACGAACATCAGGCCTGAGCAAATTTGGGAATTTTTAACTGCATACGAGCATCGTTTTGCAAATGATGGTGGCTCTATAGAAATTGAAGGATTTTACCGCAATTTTACCGATAAGATTGTCCGAACTGATTTTACTAAGTATGTTGATTTAGGTTTCACATCTGTTGGAAGAGAGGCTTTCTTTGCTTTGCCACCCAACACTGCTGTCCGCTCATACATAAAGGACACGGGGTCAGGGTTTATTTCTAAATCTGGAAATGTTGGGAAGGCGAGTTCATATGGCTTTAATCTTAAAGGTAGTTACCGCCTTGGTTCTGTCGGTCTAAAGGATGCAGTGCTCAGTGCTAAATATACATTTGAGAAATCAAAGATTATTGATCAATTTACACGCCTAGAACGTTCTTTTTCACGTTCATCAGATCATATATGGGATTTGAATTATCGTCATGACCTAACTAACTTTGGCCTGTCTTATGGTGGTCGTGTTTCATTCAGCAGTAATGGTGCAAACCATGACATAAGATATTACCAACCCTATAATCCTCAGGCAAATGTCAGCGTTTTTGCGGAATATAATATTTTTGATGGTATTAAGGTCAGAATTGACGCTAAACAGTTAACTCAAAAACGGGGGACTTCGTCCCGATATATTTATTCAGATCACATACGTATTAATAGCCTTTCCTCACGTGAAAAAAGACAAACTACGGTACCAAGAGAATTGGAAATTTCAATCCAAGGTACGTTCTAAATATATTTTACGTACAATGTAATATACCATTGATTTACAAGTCTAGTTTGTCTATATCCGTTTGAACCATTTCTTCAATTATTGATAAGTTACATGAAAATTTATATTTTAGCTGCTTTAATGCTCTCAACTTATATGACTGTGACAGTATTTGCTGCTGAGGATAGAGCTTCGAGTTCATCTGTGGTTATTTACGATCAAAATTACTTTGATAGTTTCAACCCTGTAACCCTTTTAGATATGTTAATGGCAGTGCCAGGCGTTCCTGATATTCTTAATAAAAATCAACAGCAAGCCCGAAGGGCCGCATATAGCGGAGGCGGAGGTCAAAGGGGGTTTGGTTCTGGCGGGGATCAGATATTGATGGATGGTAAACGTCTCGCCGGTAAAGCTAATAATATTAATGATACTCTTTCTAGAGTTTCAGCAACTCAAGTTGAAAGAGTCGAACTGATCCGAGGAGCAGCTAGTGGTCTTGATGTTCAAAGTCAGGGGCTTGTAATAAATATAATAATGCTCGAGGGGGTCTCAACGTCGACTACGTTTTGGAAGGTAAAGGGGGAATATACGGTAAACCATAATTTTGTTCCCGAATTTCTTATTTCTCACAGTGGGTCAGCAGGAGAGCTAGATTACACACTTAGTTATGAGCGGCAGAACAATGATTTTTTCTTTACTGGCAATGAAAAATTTTATGGCCCAACCAACTTACTTCAGTCTCAACAAACACTTAAAGGAAATTTTGACCGTTTTGGTCATAAATTAAATACCAATATTGAATATGAATTTAAAGATGGTGGTCGCCTTCGTTTAAATGGTCTTTATGAACCAAACGGAGTAAACGGTAAGGAATATAGGGACAAAACCAGCGATACTTTAAGACCTATATTTTGGAATACTGATCGTGATGATAATAAATGGGAAGTTGGTGGTGACTATTCTAAAAATTTAGAATATTTAGGAGCTTTGAAAACTTTATTTGTCATTAATCAAAGTAAACTCGATCAAACAGTATTTCGTTTCAAAGGTAAAAGTGCTGATAAATACGAATATACTCGGGATATTACAGATGAAGATCGTAGCGAGGGGATCATTCGCGCATCACTCACTAAAAAACTTACTGCTGAGCAGTCTATTGAATTTGGCGGAGAGGTGGCAATTAATAAATTTGATAAAGTTTTCAAAAACTATGACCGCTCTAACATTACGAGTAATCTTTTCCTAGATAGCAGTGACAATGTTAAAATAAAGGAAAACCGTTATGAAATTTTTGCCAACCACAGCTATAACATATCACCATCCATCACTTTGCAAAGTTCGCTGACTTCTGAGTTTTCTAAAATAGTTGCTGATAATATACTACAAGGTGGTAGGGTTGATCGGCGAAATACAAGTTTTACATACTTAAAGCCAAGAGTGAACTTTCGCTATGATTTATCCTCCCAGGATCAACTTAGAATTTTACTTGAAAAAAAAGTAAGTCAATTAAATTTTAATAATTTTGTTACACGTTTTGACCCTCAAGAATTGTTATATAGAGAGGGTAATACTAAAATCCGCCCTGAACAAACTTGGGATTTTGCCGTTACCTTTGAACACCGCCTTTTAAATGATAAGGGATCCTTTGAAGGCGAGCTGTTTTACCGTAAGTATTCGGACCATATTTCCTCAACTGATTTTACTAAGTACGTTGATGCTAAGAACAATCCAATTGGAGTGGATAATTTTTTTGCTCTACCTCCGACTAGGGCACTGCGTGATTACGTTGATGATACTGGTAATAGTTACTCCGCAAAGTCAGGAAATATCCCAACAGCCAAGGGCTATGGTGTAAAACTAAAAAGCAATTTACGGTTAGGGTTTATAGGAGTTCCTGATGCTACACTAAGTATTAACTATATATATGAGCGTAGGCGAACGAAAGATCAATTTACTGGTTTGATGCGAAATTTCGACCGCCATTCTGACCATCGAGTAGATATTAATTTCCGTCATGACATATCAGCATACAAAGTTACTTACGGTTTTGACTTTAGCGCAAGAAGTGATAGTTCCCGACATTATATAACTTATTATTGGCCCAACAGTCCTGCAGCTAATATTAAAATATTTGCAGAAAAAACAATCTTTTCAAAATATAAACTGCGGATTGAGGGTGAGGGCCTTACTAAAAATCGTGGAAGCTCTAAATATTATATATACAATGATCACATCAGATTTTCTGACCTTAAAGAACGCCAAGAAAAATTTAATAGAAGACCTATAGAGCTAAGAGTTTCACTACAAGGAACTTTTTAAAGTACTTGTCTGATTATTATTGAAAAAGTAGATCGTTAACTATAACTTAAAGTTGGACAAGTTTATTTATAGGGAAAAATAATTATAAAATTTTCAACAGTAATCTTAATGTTATCTATTCTAAATTTTACTTCAGCTCACGCTGATAATAATAAGGGCGAAATAGCCTATTCTCAGGCCCTTTATGGCATAGCGTTTAAAGAATTTACTATAGCTGCAGATGGCGGTGATAGAAACGCGCAATTTAATTTGGGAATTATGTACGAAAATGGCCATGGGGTTAAACAAAGTGATGTGAAAGCCGGAGAATGGTTTCAGAAAGCTGCAGATAACGGTCACCCTGAAGCGCCAATGGCCTTAATGCTACTCTATGAATACTTTTAACTATTAGGTGAAACAATGATTTTTAAAACTAAAATCGTAAAATTTTTACAAATTGGTCTCATTATTGGTGTTGTAACGCCATTTATGTCGGCAAATGCCAGCTATGAAACTGGTAAGGTTGCTTACGATGAATACCGTTACGATGAAGCATACCTTGACTTGAAAACTGAAGCTGAGAATGGCCATATGTTGGCACAATACTATCTGGCAATAATGTATGCAATGGGACACTCTGTCCCCCGTAATGATATTTTGGCTTATAATTGGTTTATGAAAGCAGCCCTGCAAGGTCATCCAATATCACAAGGAAATATTGGTACTATGAAGATAAATGCTCGTGGTACTGATTATGATTTAACTGGTTCATATTACTGGTTTATCCTTGCTGAGGACGGGGGCTTTGAAAAAGCACGTAAATTTATGTGGCGAGTGACTAATTACATGAAGCGTGAAGATATAGAAAATATTCAAATCAAAGCTAACAATTGGATAACAAACAATCGTGACTAAAAACGATATAATTATGTTTTTATAAAACAGGGAATATTATATATGGTTCATAATATTTTTATTATTTTAATAACTCTGATGATTGGTCCCCTTGCATCAGCTCAAGTGGAAGTTGTTAAAAAACCCCTTCCGGCCCCTAAGCATTGGGAATTATATTATGGGGAATATAATTATGAAAATGAAAAAATTCTTTTTCGTGAAAATGGGGGACACTTGGAAGTTCTCTTTAACCCCCCAGCTGACGGTATAAATATTGAAAATTTAGAAATTTGGAAACTAATCCAAACTTCACCATTAGCCTTTACATCAAAATTTATTTCATTTTCTTTTCAAGTTAATGAGAGTGGTAAAGCCGTTGCTGTTATGTTAGGTGATAAGGCTTACTCAAGAAATTTTATAGAGCCCGGTAATGGTGAAACATTCAAAGTTGATCTAGATAAGAGTATTGAGGAGTATACTAAAATAGCTCTAAATGCAGACCCCCCTCAACAATTTGGTGATTTTTTTGAATCGGACCTTGTTGATGTAACTACGGTACTTGAAAATGTAAAATTAGATATCCGCTATGCTACAAAAAATAATTTTCTTAACGTAGCTACTTATTCTCTTCCAAAAAGTTTTTTTCAAAGGCCGGCTCTAATGGCTCTTAATAGGGCTAATAAACGTCTTAATGAATTGGGTTTTGGTATGCTCATTCATGACACATATCGACCTTGGTATGTCACTAAAATTTTTTGGGATGCAACGGAAGGTGCCGAACGAAATTTCGTTGCAGATCCAGAAGGTGGGTCAAAACATAATATGGGTAGTGCTGTCGACCTTACCCTTTATGACTTAGACACAGGTTTAGTTATAAAAATGGTTGGAACTTATGATGAAATGTCCGACCGTTCCTATCCTCAGTACCTTGGTGGCACAACACTTGAAAGATGGCATCGAGATTTACTTAGAACTACAGTGGAAGCAGAGGGGTTTAGTGTTGTTCATAACGAATGGTGGCATTTTGATCATGAGGATTGGCAAAAATACCCAATACTTAATGATAAATTCGAAGATTTGCTTAGCTACAAATAGTAGGTATAAAATTGCAAATTTACAGGTTATTAAATGCCTGCTATGTTGCAAAAATATTATAACAACTGGCCCAAAGAAAAAAAATTATGAAAGTATTCGAAAGTAAACCTCCTTCATATACGATTAATGAAATGGCTGAAATTGCTCAGGAATATTTCGGAAAATCTGGAACTTTAAAATCACTTATTAGTGAGCGCGATCAAAATGCCAGAATTAGCACTGATGACGGAGATTATGTTCTCAAAATTGCTAATAGTGCTGAAGATAAAGAGTTTCTTGAATTTCAAAACTCCGTCCTTAATCATATCGCTGATCTTGATCCTACCCTGCCTGTACCTGTTGTTATAAAAGGAAAAAATGATGATGAAATTTTTAAACATAACAATAATTGCGTTAGATTAATTTCCTTTCTTGAAGGCGATATTTTTGGAGATGCGGATAAACCCCTAGCGCTTTATGAGGACCTTGGACGTTTTATGGGTCGATTTTCTAAAGCAATGCAAGGATTTGGTCATCCTAAGGCTCACCAGCCAAATTTTCTTTGGAATATGGACGCTGCCCCTCACTGCAAAGCCTATATTTCAGATATTATTGAAGACGACGTCAAAGAACTTATACAGTTTTTTTATGAGCGCTATGATAATTTTGTAATTCCGCGGATCAAAAAGATGCGTTCAAGTGTAATACATTCAGATGCAAACACATATAACCTCGTCGTTGGCGATAATAAAATTAATGGTTTAATTGATTTTGGTGACATGCTTTTTGGTAAACAAATTAATGAACTGGCTATTACTCTTGGCTATGCGATGATGGATGTTGATGAATTTTATTCTGTATCGCGTGCCCTTATTACCAATTATACTTCTGAGTTCACACTGTATGAAGATGAGCTTGAGGTTTTATTTGATCTTGCCTGTATGCGTTTAGTAATGAGTATTTGCATATCGTCTAATAGAGTAATCAAGGCAACAACAGATGAGCACCGAGATTATTTATTAGTTACTCAAGCTCCAGCAATTAGAACCCTTAAAAAAGTCCGTAAGATTGGTCTTGGCTTTCTTTCTTCTTTCGCCAGAAAAGCCGGTGGATTTAAGGCTACCAACACATGTCATGAACTTATTAGTTTGTTGCAAAATATTACTCCAGTAAATATGTTTGATTTTGATTTACACAGTGAGCCTCGTGTTTTATTTGATAATAGGACTGGTTCACCGGGAACTAATTATATTAACGACGGTGCTAAACATAAAGTGTGGGTCAGGGAACTTTTGGATAAACACGAAGGTCGTTATGGTATAGGTAAGTACGGTGAAGACAGAACTAGTTTTTTATTCGACGGCTTTGAAGGTATTGGCAGTTCAGAACCCAGAACAGTCCATATGGGTATTGATATATGGTTAAGAGAGCCGGAGCAAATTTATGCTCCTCTCAACGGGAAAATTCACTCTTTAGCTAGTAATAATTTACCCTTTGATTATGGGACGGTCTTAATTTTAAGCCATAAAATTGGTGATGCTCCTATTTTCTACACATTATATGGGCATCTTAACAAGAAAACGACTGGTCACTTAAAAATTGGTAATGAAGTTTCTGCTGGAAGTCTTTTGGCCTCTCTCGGTGATGTACACGAAAATGGGGGTTGGACGCCACATCTTCATTTCCAGATTATATCAGATTTAATAGAAATCAAAGATGGTAATTTCCCGGGAATTTGTTCACCCATAGTATGGGATGTCTGGGAAGATATATGTCCAAACCCAAACCTCATTTTTGGTTTTATTCCTGAAAGTTTTGAGAAACCTGAGCATACAATTCAAGATATGATGCAATTAAGAAAAGAAGTTTTGGCCCCATCATTAAGTGTTGCTTATAAAAAACATCTCCATATCGTTCGCGGCAAAGGTGCTTATCTTTATGATAGTTCGGGTCGTGCCTTCCTTGATTGTGTAAATAATATTACCCATGTTGGGCATTGTAACCCTCATGTTGTTAATGCAATAAGTAAACAAGCTGGAGAACTAAATACTAATTCACGGTATTTATATGATGGTATTAATAATCTAGCATCTCGAGTTCTGAGCACCATGCCACAACCACTTTCTGTTATGTTTTTTACAAATAGTGGTTCTGAAGCTAATGAATTGGCACTAAGGCTTGCTCGTCATTACACAAATAGAGAAACTACTGTTACTGTTGACTGGGGCTATCACGGTAATACAAATGCAACTGTAGCTATAAGTCCATATAAATTTAATAGAAAAGGTGGCAAAGGATGTCCACCCGAAACACGGATAGCAGAGTTTCCTGATCCATATCATGGGCGCTTTAAAGATTATTCTTTAGAGAGCGGAAGGGGTTACGCATCGGACGTTGATATTCAAATTAATAATTTAATTGAACATACAGGTGAAGGACCAGCGGCCTTTATTGCAGAATCAATTGCGGGAGTTGGAGGTCAGGTTGTCTATCCAGATGGTTATTTAAATTCAGCTTATGAGAAAATCCGTTTAACTGGGGGGCTTTGCATTGCGGATGAGGTGCAAACTGGTTTTGGGCGCGTGGGTGAAAAAATGTGGGCCTTTCAACTTCAAGATGTAGTTCCAGATATAGTTAGTTTTGGCAAACCTTTTGGTAATGGTCATCCAATGGCTGGGGTTGTAACTACCAGGGAAATAGCAGACAGTTTTGCAAATGGTATGGAATACTTTAATAGTTTTGGTGGCAACCCAGTATCGTGTGCCATAGGTATGGCGGTGCTAGATGTAGTAGAAGGTGAGGGCCTTATGGAGAAGGGGTTAATTACTGGTAATTATATAATGGATGGTATGCGGGATATGATGGACCGCTACCCTCTTATTGGGCAAGTTCGCGGTAAAGGAATGTTTTTTGGTGCTGAATTAGTCAAGGATCGAGATACAAAAGAACGAGCCCCAAATGAGGCTAGCGCAATAGTTCAGTTTTTGCGTGAGGATGCTGTTCTTTTTTCAACTGATGGTCCTTATGACAATGTTCTTAAAGGTAAGCCACCAATGGTATTTGGATTAAGCGAAGCAGAAATTTTTATCATGAAACTTGAGAAAGCATTTAAGCGTCTTTACGCGGATGGCTTTTAATTTGATAATTATAATTTACCATAAAATAGTTATTAATTATTTGTACCTTTAATTATTTGACAATGATTAATCTGAACAGCTTCTTATTTAATTCGCGGGTGGAGTAAAAAATGTATCAAAAAATAGAACTTGAAAAAATTCTTTCATTGCTTGACGGCTGGAAAGTTGTTGAAGGAAGAAATGCTATTTATAAAAAATTCATATTTGATGATTTTCATGAGTGTTTTAGTGTTATGACAAAAATTGCATTGAAGGCGGATGAAATGAACCACCATCCAGAATGGTTAAATATATATAATCAACTTGAAGTGACATTGACCAGTCATGTAAAAAATGAAGTGACAAGTTCTGATTTTGAATTAGCTCAGTTTATTGATTCTGTAATTATCTAAATACTTTATTTTTAAAAAAAGTAACTTCATGTGAACCAATAAGTAATGTTTTGATAGTGGATAGCATGTGAGGAGTTGAATTTAAGATATTTGATATTGATCTCGGTGAGATTGCCAAGCGTGTTATTTACTATCTTCCAAATCTTCACTGGGTTTGAAGAGAAACAGGGGAAAGTACTTTGGAGAATACGAATAATATTTTACTTATTTAGCTAGTATTGACAAGCGATCTATAATCGTCGCAATGGCTGTAGCCCTCATGCAGAATATAATTTTATTTAAAAAATCTGTTGACTAATCCAGATTCATTGTCAATGGTATACATTGGTGTAAGTAATAAGGGTTACTGTCAGGGATACATCTTTTTTTTAAACTAAAACTTTTATACTTTATTAAGGAGAGAAACATGGAAACGACAGGTTTGAATCCCAATGATTATGTTGGTGTCAGCTTCTGGATTATTTCCGCAGCAATGGTTGCGGCAACTTACTTTTTCACCGTTGAACGCGATCGTGCAGTAGGCAAGTGGAAAACATCTTTAACCGTAGCCGCAATGGTGACTGGTATCGCTGCAATTCACTACTTCTACATGCGTGGAGTTTGGGTTGATACGGGCGCAAGTCCAACAGTTTTCCGTTACGTTGACTGGTTATTAACTGTGCCACTGCAGATTGTCGAGTTCTTCTTGATTCTTACTGCTGTAGCTGTAGTTCGTGCCGCTCTGTTCTGGAAGTTGCTGATAGCATCAGTTGTGATGCTAGTCGGTGGGTATCTTGGTGAAATCGGCGCTATGGATTATATGCTTGCATTTGCTATTGGTATGGCTGGTTGGTTATACATCATCTATGAAATATTCGTTGGTGAAGCTAGTAAAATAAGTGCATCTCAGGGTACTGAGGCTAGTAAAATTGCCTTCAATGCACTTCGCTTGATTGTAACTATTGGTTGGTCAATCTACCCGATAGGCTATCTTCTAGGTGCGGGCAGCGATGGTGGAGCTATGCTTAACCTTGTTTACAACCTTGCTGACTTCGTCAACAAGATTGCATTCGGTGTTGTTATCTGGGTTGCAGCTACTAGCTCGTCTGAAAAGGCATAAAAACCTAAATTTCGAGACTAAGCCATACGATTGGCGTTATGGGACGATTTATTCCTGTAACGCCAATTTTTAAATTTTAGATTTTTTAAGGAGAAAATTAAATGGAATTAGTAGACTATAACTCTGTATATAACTCCTTGTCCTTTGCAATAGCAACATTCGCGGCGGCAACAGTATTTATGTTCGCTCAACGAACTCAGGTCGCTCCAGCCTACAAAACTGCTCTTACACTATCTGGTCTTGTGTGCTTCATTGCGTTTTACCATTACTGGAGAATGTTTGAGAGCTTTGGGCATGCCTACACACTCCAAGACGGTATAGTAACTGCCACTGGTGCAGCATTTAACGATGCTTACCGTTATGTTGACTGGTTATTAACAGTTCCTTTGCTTTTACTTGAACTTGTTCTTGTAATGAGATTAAGCAGAGAGGAAACTTACTCTAAAGGTACTAAGCTTGCTATTGCATCAATAATTATGATTGTTCTTGGATATCCAGGTGAGATTGCCGCTTCGGGTGATGTGCGTTGGATGTGGTGGGCTGCTGCAATGGTTCCGTTCCTCTACATTGTTAGAGAATTAATTTCAGGTCTTAGCGCATCAATAGCAGACCAGCCTGCTGATGTAAGAGGTCTCGTTTCGAACGCAAGGTCAGTAACTCTTTTATCTTGGTGTTTCTACCCACTAATTTTTATCTTACCAATGTTAGGTGTTGGTGGCTTAGAACTTGGTGAAATCAATGCTACTGTTCAAGTTGGTTACACTATTGCTGATGTTATTGCGAAAGCTGGTTTTGGTGTTATGATTTATGTTATTGCTCAACGTAAATCTGATGCCGGTGCATAATTAGTAAGATTGTAAAACTTTAAAGAAAACGCGCCATTATGGCGCGTTTTTTTTACTTTAATGAGTATGATTGACTTATGGAATACTTTATGCCGCCAGAAGCAGATGAATTTCTTCATGTTGTGAAACATGAATTTGCGAAAAGTTTTGATGTTAAAGAGCCATTTATTTCTGAATGGTTACAGCATCATAATGATTCTAAAGGTAAGTGGATGAGGGCTAGGCTCGCGCTAGTGTCCGGTGGACTACTTGGTTTATCTAGTCAAACATATATAAAATGGGCAGTTGTATGTGAATTAATTCATAGCGCTTCACTTTTACATGATGATATTTGTGACGAAGACTCAATGAGACGAGGTAAAAAATCACTTTGGAAAGAATTTGGAATACCTGCCGCTCTATGCACCGGTGATTACCTAATAGCTGAATCTTTTAGGAAGTTAACCGAGATAGAGAAGGGATGGCATCAAAATATACTTCTCAAGCTTTTGTCGTGCTCAGTAAAAGAAATTATATTTGGCCAGTCGCTTGACGTTAGTTTGGATCATTTGACGCTAAATAGGGAGCAATACCGTAAAATAGCAATTGATAAGACGGCGCCCTTTATTGCATTGCCAATGATGGGTATGTTTCATTGCAAAGAACTCACAGAAGATGAATGCTTAGCCCTAAAAGAAATTTCAAATGAACTTGGTTTTGCTTATCAGTACTTAAACGACGTTGAAAATATAACTGGTGCGGAACAGGAAGCGGCCTCCGACTTTTTTAAAGGCCATCCGAATTTTATGGTAATCCGGATACTTGAAAAATTATCAAACAAGGAGAAAAAAACCATAATAAATCAACCAGAAAAATTTAATGATTTTATATCAGAGTCAAATTTCATTGAATCAAAAGAAGAAATAATCTGTATACTAAAAAATGCTATGAAAAATATACACCGTTTACCAATAATTATTCAACCAGTTATTATGTCACTTAAAGAAGAGATAATTAAAAGGCTTAGCTTGATATGAAAAGAGTAGCAGTTATAGGAGGAGGGTTCGGTGGTATCGCTGCCGCAATCAGGTTAAGAGCAAGGGGCAATAGAGTAACTATTTATGAGCGGTTAAATAAACTAGGTGGTAGGGCTCAAGTTTTTGAAAGAAATGGTTATATGCATGATGCTGGCCCCACCGTTATTACAGCACCGAAGCTATTCTATGAATTATTTGAGTTATTTGGTGAAAATTTAGAGGATCACCTTGAATTTAAACCATTGGATACTTGGTATCGGTTCCACTTTAATGACCAAACAGAATTTAATTATGGGCCAGATCGTGAAAAAATGCTTAATCAAATTGAAGTTTTATCACCTGAGGATGTTTCTGGTTATATGGCTATGCTCAAAGCTTCAGAAGAAATATTTAAACTAGGCTATGAAAAACTGGCGGGACATCCATTTACCAGGTTCACTACAATGTTAAGATATGCTCCAGATATTTTGAAGATGAAAGGCTATCGTTCTGTTTATAGCTTTGTGTCTGAGTATATTAAGCATCCAAATCTACGTCAGGCATTCTCGATACAGCCTCTCCTAGTTGGAGGTAACCCTTTTACAACTTCCTCTATCTACTCACTTATTCATGCACTGGAACAGAAGTGGGGTATTTTCTTTTGTATGGGTGGAACGGGAAAGCTTGTAGTAGAACTTGAAAAATTGATGCTTAGAAATGGTATTGAAATAAATTATTCATCTGATGTCAGTCATTTTTCTACATCAAAAAAATTAATAACAAGAGTTAATTTTACAAATAATGAAAGCAAGGAGTTTGACTATGTTGTGAGCAATGCTGATCCCATTCAAGTATCTACAGAGCTCCTTAAAAATGAAAAAATTTCATTTCATAATCGTTTAATAAAAAAATATGCAAAACATTCTATGGGCCTGTTTGTGTTATTTTTTGGATCTAAAAAGTGCTATAAAAATGTTGCACACCATACGATATGGATGGGCCCTAGATACAAAGAACTTCTAGAAGATATATTTGATAAATATCATCTATCCGATGATTTTTCTATATATTTACACAGACCTACCTGTACAGATAAGTCTTTTGCTCCAAAAAACCATGACAGCTTCTATGCTCTTGTACCCGTACCAAATCTGAAAGGTGATCAAAACTGGTCTGAAATAAAAGATGCATTTTCTAAAAGAATTTTAGATGCCCTAGATAAAACGATCTTACCGGGGATAAATGTAAATTCAGAAGATATTTTTTGCATGACACCTGAGGATTTTAAAACTGACTACAGGACACCATATGGTAGTGGTTTCTCAATCGCACCAATTTTAACGCAGTCGGCATGGTTTAGAACACATAATCAAGATGACAGATATAAGAACCTATTTTATGTGGGGGCCGGGACGCACCCAGGTGCAGGGGTTCCTGGAGTTATAAATTCGGCAAAAGTAGTAGAAAGCATTCTTTACGATGACTAGTTATTCTAAGGTAATGAAAAAACATGGTAAAACTTTTTTTTGGGCTACAGCATTCCTCGAAAAAAAGACTGCGGATAAACTATACGCAGTATATGCATTTTGTCGTCATATTGATGATTTGATTGATGAAAATCAAGCTGATGATAATTTATACAAAGACTTTTATTCAATTAAAAATGCATGGGATAAAAATAAATTTACAGGTGCATTCGATGAGTTAAAAAACATAGATGAAGATTTTATGCCAAGAGAAGATATCATTAGAGAGTTTTTAAAGGGACAAATGAGTGATATTTCCTATAATCAACCAAAAGATATGAATGAACTCCTTGTCTATTGCTATCAAGTAGCTGGCGCTGTTGGTCTGATGGTTTGCGACGTCATTGGAATAAAAGACCCTCGCTTAAAGTACTTTGCTATTGACCTTGGTATTGCAATGCAACTTACAAATATATGTCGTGATATAAATGAGGACGCTGCAATAAATAGAATTTATCTACCTAAAGATATGATTAACCTATCACTTGATAGTTTTAAAAACCCAACAAAAAATGATATTAAAAAAATTAATTTAATAAGAAATAATTTATTGAGTGTAGCAAACAAATATTATGAGAGTGGAGATAAAGGTATTGCACACCTTCCATCTAAAACTGCAAGGGCAGTTTTCGTAGCTTCAAGGCTATATCAACATATTGGAATAAAAACTTTAAATACTAATATCTCCTATGAATCACAGCGAGTTTATTTGAATAAATTTGAAAAATTTAAAATTACATTAAAATTACTATTTAAAGTTAACAATAAAAAAGCTATAGAAAGTCACAATGAAGTACTACATTTATCTTTAGTGGAACTTCCTGATGCGCATATAAAATGAAGCACACATACGATTTAATAATTATTGGAGCAGGGCTATCCAGCTTAATGTTTCTAAATCAATATCTTAAAAAAACTAGTGGACAAGATATTCTTCTGCTGGAACAAAAAAATATTATTAATAGTGATCAGACGTTCTGTGCTTGGGAAGGCCCAGGACTTCCCAATATCTCAAAAGATTTTCAATTAAAACCAAAAAAAATTTGGAATAAGATAGTTTTAAATAATCTTAATGACGAAATCAAGAGAGATATCGAACCCTACAGCTACGTTTGCTTTGATGGCAAAGAAACACTCGAAACTTTATTAAGTACATGCAAAGATAAAATTACAGTCATAAAAAATGAGAAAGTTCTCCTATTAAGTTATGAGGATAATGTACATAACGTAACTACTGAGAATGGTGTGCATTACGGTATGCTTATAGTTGATAGCAGAAATAACATAAAGAAACATGAAATAAAGTCATCATTAGTGCAACAAGCTTTTGTCGGAAATGAAATAGAATTAACACATGATCGGTTTAATTCTGATGAGATTACATTGATGTCTTTTTCGCAAAGGGAAGATGAGATTGAGTTTGTTTACATATTACCTTTTTCGAAAAAAAGAGCACTTATTGAAACAACAGTTTTTTCAGCATCACCTAAGCTTACTGATATAGAAGGGAGACATCAAAAATTTCTCAAAAAATATGAGCCTTATAAAAAAATAAGACAAGAAAAAGCAATTATACCAATGGCTGTTTTTTCTCCAGATGAGGAAAGAAAAATACTAAAAATTGGCATAAGTGCGGGTATGATAAGGGCTTCTTCTGGATACTCAATGCGAAGAATTGCTAACTGGTCAACTAAACTGGGTCCACATCAATTAAATGAAAATAGCGTCTCTTCATTTAGGTACTATTCTAGTAAATTATTAAACTGGCTTGATAAAATACTCTTAAATGTCATCATTAAATATCCAAATAAAGGTCCTTTTTTGTTTATGATGCTATTTAAAAGAGCAAAAATGCCTTCATTAATAAGATTTTTATCAGATAAGCCAACTGCGGCTGATTTAATAAATATATTATTTTGCATGCCCAAAAGACTTATGCTGAAAGGGCTGGTAAAAAAGAAAAATGACTAAAATTCACAAACATCAAATTCTTTTCATCATTTTTTCGCTAGTAATAATCTTTATATGCAGTACTTACGGCATTAAGATTATGAATACCTTCAGCTTTAAATCATCTGATAGTAGTATATTGATAATATTTATTTCCTTAACTCTCATAGGCACCATTGGTGTTGCACATGGTGCACTTGATGGGAAGATAATATGGAAGCACTCAGTTCACATAAAAACTAGACTAAAATTATACTTTCTATATATTTTTCTTACTTTAGGAGGTGCTTTACTTTGGTTTTTTTATCCATTTTACGGGTTGATGTTGCTTCTGGCCATGTCATCAGTTCACTTCGGTGTTTCAGATCTGCAATTTATAGAAGAAATGAGTATTGTTCCAAAAATATTTTGGGGGATTGTGATGACATTTCTTCCTTTGCTGTTTAATCCGAATTTAGTAAATACACTTTTTTTTGACCTGACACAGGTGAGTATCTATTTTGAGGTACTTGTGGCAATAAAAATTATAATTTTAATTTGTATGCTCAGTTTTTTTATTAATTTGTATTTAATTGGAAAAAATAGAAAAAAAATAGGGAAAAACTTTTATGAATTGAACATTCTAAGTTTTGAAATGTTAGTGCTGGTTTGTCTTGCTTATTACTTAAACCCATTAATCTGGTTTGCAATATACTTTTGTGGACTCCATGGTATTAGAGCTTTGATTAATCAAGAATTTAAAATTGTACCAGATATTCTCTGGCTAGCAGTATTTACTGCGCCCGTATCAACAATAATTTTTTTGTTTGAATGGGATTACAACTTTAAAAGTCTATTAGTAATTTTTCCAGTTCTGGCAAGTCTGACAATTGCACATATGCTTTTACCAAGACTGAGGAAATTAATTAAACCTTAAAATAAACCTATATGTTTATTTGGTTTAATTAGCATTTTTAAGCATGATTATTTTTTATTAACGAAGATATATTTGTCCCATTAAACTTTGGAGTATGAGGAAGTATCTTGCAGTGTATAGTAGTAATTTTATAATCGGTTATTGTTGCTGTTGTAATGAATATTTATCCGTATTATAAAGTGCAAAATTAGTTTAGGATTTATTCGATGGATATGACTGTTTCAGACAAGGTAAGTGCCTCTCGCCGGCGCCATATGATTGATGGTCACCTCTTGCCAAATGATGTGACTGACCAAAATGTTATAGATGCTATAGAACAAGTGAATAGAGAAGTATTTGTTCCGGCAGCTCGAAAAGGTGTTGCTTATATTGATAAAAGTATAAATGTTGGGGAAGGTCGTTACCTTATGGAACCACTGACCTTTGCTAAATTATTAAATGCTGCAGATATTAACAAAACCGACCTTGTTCTTGATGTAGCGCCCGCCACGGGATATTCATCAGCGGTTTTTAGTAAACTTGTAGATTCAGTTGTTGCTATAGAAGAAAACCTTGAACTTGCTGAACAGGCAACAAAAAACTTAGCCAAAGAAAACTGTGATAATGTTGCATTAGTTACAGGCTTTCATATCGATGGCCTACCAAAACAGGGTCCCTACGATATTATTTTTATAGGTGGAATGATTGATATAGTTCCAGCTTCACTGCTTAACCAACTTACTGAGAATGGAAGAATTCTTTGTGTACTTAATCAGGATGGTCATGGGCGTGCTTCTTTTGTTACTTATAATGACAAAATTATTGGAGTGAGGAACTTATTTGATACTTCTGCACCTCCACTCAAAGGTTTTGAAAAAAAGAAAAACTTCCTATTTTGATAAAAATTATGTTTTATTTATTAACAAAGAATGTTTACAGTGGTAACATATTAAAAGTATGCTCTTTAAACAATCTGAGTTTTTATTTTTAAAAAACATTAGGTAAATAAAATCATAAAATGTCTGGAAAAAAAAGCGTGAGATCTCTCAATACAATAATAGCGATAGCCGTAGTATTTATTTCACCTGTATTGGCCCAAGCTGATACATTGAAGGATGCGTTGACTAAAGCATACATCAATAATCCATCACTTGAAGCTGCGCGTGCAAGCCAGCGTGTTACCGATGAAACAGTCAACCAAGCTACATCTGGTTGGAGACCTACAATTGAGGCTACGGGTTCGTGGGCAAGACAGGAAAATAATAGGACAGGTTCTTTTCTTAGTGCATCCACAACAAAGCCAAAATCTCTAGGAGTATCAATTCAACAGCCCGTTTTCAGAAGTTTTCAAACAATGAATAATACCAATGAAGCAAGAAAACAGGCAGAGGCTGGTCGAGCGCAATTGTTAAATACTGAGCAACTAATTTTTATGGCAACAGTTTCTGCCTATTCAGATGTAATCCGTGATGAAACTGTCCTTAAGTCTACTACAAATAATGTAATCGCATTGCAGCGACAGTTACAGGCTAGTGAGGATCGTTTTGAAGTAGGAGAGATTACCAGGACCGATGTAGCTCAATCTAGTGCACGTTTATCCCGTGCTCAATCAGAAAAAATTAATGCTGAGGCAATACTAACTGCAAGCCGTGCGGCATACCGCAGAGTTGTTGGTGACGAACCTGGTAGTTTGGAACAAGATATTGAAATTCCCATGCTCCCAGCATCTGAAGAGGCAGCATATGACCTTGCTGCCCGTAATCATCCAATAATTTTAGCTACAAAAGCAACAGAGGTAGCTGCCAACTTTGCTGTAAAAAAACAGTTAGGCGGGCTTGGTCCAACATTAACAATTGGCGCTAGTTATCAAAAAAGTTGGGATACATTCCTTCCTGGTGATCAAACCAATGCAAAAACAGTGCAGGCTAATTTACGGGTACCAATATATCAAGCTGGTGTGCAGGCTTCTGTTGTGCGCCAAGCAAAGCAACGCCGGAGCCAGTTGCGCATGGAAGCAATAGCAGCAGAACGTGAAGTAGCGGAATTAGTCCGCAACGTTTGGGAAAGTTACCGTGAGGCAAGTGGCCGCATTATGTCAACAGAGTCTCAGCTTGAAGCTAATGGAATTGCCCTTGAAGGTGTCCGTCAAGAGGCAGAAGTTGGCTCACGTACCATTCTAGATGTACTTGACGCAGAACAGGAGCTTCTTGATGCTCGTGTTAATAATGCTCGTGCAGTTAGGGACCGAATTGTTGCTGCATATAATTTATTGGCATCAATAGGTAAATTAAACGCCAAGGAACTTGGCTTGGATGCAGAAATTTATGATGCAAAGGGCAGAAGTGATGAGGCTGAATGGAAAGTTTATGGTTATGGAGTTGAATAAAAAACTCCATTAAAATTTTAAAACCTATATTCTTTATTATATAATATGCAAAGGTGATGTCCTGTATGGGTTTTTTTCTTTGATAATCTACTTTTATAGTCTCTAGTAGCAAATTAATTATGTATTAGTTGGGCTTTAGATACGATGGTGGTAAATTTTTACCTATTGGCTTAACTAAAATGATCAAGATACGGAGCATTAATTGTGAACAGTCGGAACAATGACGAAGAACAAAGCATGGAAGAAATTCTTGCATCAATTCGTCGCATAATTTCAGAAGATGACAAAAATATTAAACTTGATGAAGCCATTGAGTTTCAATCTGACCATGATACTTTAGATCCTGCTTCTACTGATATTGAAATAGATGAAAATATTTTACATTTAACTGATGATGATCTCGAGGTGGCGCCTGGTAATAGCAATGCTGAAAAAATTATATCTGATGAAGTCTCAGCTGAAGTTAAAAACCAATTTGATATATTGTCGAAACTCCTTACTCCTAATAATACTGCGACTAATCTTAAAGTTGATACGCTTGTAAGTGATCTTTTACGGCCAATGCTTAAACAATGGCTTGAAAGAAATCTCCCTAGTTTAGTTGAAAAGATTGTGTCAAAAGAAATTTCTAGGCTTATTCAAGCTAAAGAACCCTAATTTATTAAAGACATTTACCCAGAGAAGTTATATTTTAAAATTAATTATAACTTTCAATCGGCATCCCTTTTTACCCTAATAAAGAAATTTAATAATGCTAGATAAAACCTTTGATTTTTCTATTCGAGAAAAAAATATATATGATAACTGGGATAAGAGCGGTTCTTTTAAGTGTGGGCAACGGCCAAATGCGGAGCCATATACAATTATTCTGCCCCCTCCAAATGTAACGGGAAGTTTACATATAGGTCACGCTCTTAATCACACACTTCAAGATATACTTATCCGCTGGCAACGGATGCTTGGCAAGGACGTACTTTGGCAACCGGGTATGGATCACGCTGGTATTGCAACACAGATGGTTGTTGAGCGCCAAATGGACGCCGAGAATATTAATCGTCACGAACTTGGCCGTGATGCTTTTATCGATAGAGTTTGGCAATGGAAAGAGGAAAGTGGAGGTATTATATTTAACCAGATGCGGCGCCTTGGTCAGTCCTGTGATTGGTCACGTCAAAAATTTACTATGGACGAAGGCTTTGCAAATGCAGTACTGAAAAAATTTGTAGATCTCTATCACAAAGACCTAATATATAAGGCTAAGCGCCTTGTAAATTGGGACCCAAAACTTTGCACTGCTATTTCAGACCTTGAAGTTGAACAAAGAGAAATAAATGGTAATTACTGGCATTTCAAATATCCTATTGATGGGGAAGGTAATCGATTTTTAATTGTAGCAACTACTCGTCCAGAAACTATGCTAGGTGATGTTGCAGTAGCCGTCCATCCAAGTGATGAACGGTATCAGGGCATTATTGGTAAAACATTAACCTTACCGCTAGTAGGACGAAAAATAATTGTAGTGGCTGATGAGCATGCTGACCCAGAAAAAGGTTCAGGTGCGGTTAAAATTACCCCGGCGCATGATTTTGATGATCATATGGTAGGAAAAAGACACAATCTCGAGAATATTAATATCTTTGATAAATTTGCCAATTTAAATGAGAGCGTACCAAAAAAATATCGTGGACTGGATCGTTTTGAAGCAAGAAAAATGATAGTTAATGATATGGACCTCCTTGGTCTCCTTGAGAAAGTAGAGCCTACTGTCCATATGGTACCTTATGGAGACCGTTCTGGGGTTATCATTGAGCCCTGGCTTACTGACCAATGGTACGTCGATGCAAAAACCTTAGCTGAGCCTGCGATTAAGGCAGTTGAAAACGGAAACACGACCTTTGTTCCTAAAGCTTGGGAGAAAACTTATTTTGAATGGATGAGAAATATAGAACCCTGGTGCGTATCTCGGCAATTATGGTGGGGTCATCAAATTCCAGCTTGGTATGGTCCAGATGAAAAGGTATTTGTTGCCCTTAACGAAAATGATGCACAACGCCAAGCAGATATTCATTATGGTGAAATAAAAAAAATTATCCGCGATGATGATGTACTTGATACTTGGTTTTCATCAGCTTTGTGGCCGAATGCAACACTTGAATGGCCTAAAAAAACACCAGAACTCGCCCGGCATTACAAATCTAATGTTCTTGTTACCGGTTTCGATATTATTTTTTTCTGGGTTGCTAGAATGATGATGGATGGCATTCATTTTATGGATGGTGAAGTCCCCTTCGAAACTGTTTACGTTCACGCTCTTGTTCGTGATGAAAATGGGGCTAAAATGTCAAAATCAAAAGGTAATGTTATTGATCCCTTAGAAATAGCAGATAAATACGGTGCGGATGCGTTAAGGTTTACTCTTGCTGCTATGGAAGCGCAAGGCAGGGACATAAAAATGTCTGATAAACGTGTTGAAGGATATCGGAACTTTGCTACCAAACTTTGGAATGCATCTAAATTCTGTGAAATGAATAATTGTTTTACCACAAAAGGACCCTTTAACCCGAGCACAGTTTCGTTACCTGTAAATAAATGGATTATTAGCGAAGCAGAAAAATCTTCTCTCAAGGTTACCCAGGCGCTTGAAAAGTTTAAATATAATGAAGCAACATCCGCAATTTATCATTTTACATGGGGAACCTTCTGCGACTGGTATATAGAGCTTATTAAAACGCAATTTTATTCTGAAGATGAAGATAAAATTGACGAAACTCGAAAGACAGCGGCTTGGGTACTTGATCAAATCCTTAAAACTCTTCACCCTTTCATGCCTTTCATTACAGAAGAGCTTTGGCAAAAATTATCTGGTACGCGCGAAACTGATCTCATATTATCACAATGGCCAATATTAAATGAAAATAATTTAAATGAAACTGCAACAAAAGAAATTGAGTGGTTAATAAACTTAATTTCGGACATCAGGACAGCCCGGGCTGAGATGAATGTTCCTGCTGGGGCAAAGCTTGATATGTTCATTTCGGGAGCCTCAAGTGACACAATTCAATCGTTGGCTTCTCAGGACAATGTTTTGAAACGACTAGCGCGCCTTGAGACTATTAGTAAGCTTGAGGGGGTAATCCCAAGCGGGTCAATTTCTGTAGTCGTGGGTGAGGCAACTTATTATTTACCACTTGCTGACATTATTGATATAGACGCAGAGAAAGCGAGACTTATAAAGGGCCTTGAAAAAATAAAAAAAGAAATTAACTCGGTTTCGGGACGTCTTAATAATGATAACTTTGTATCAAAGGCACCCAAACATGTTATTGAAGAAAATAAAAAAGGGCTCCAGGATAGTAAAGAAAAGGCTCATAAGACTCAAGAAGCTCTCGACCGTTTGATATCTATGCAATAATGGGGGTTTGATGAAGCACTTTTTAAGTTTACTTATAATTTTACTAATAACAGCTTTAAGTTTTAATGCTCGTTCAAATACAGCTCAAAAGTTAAACTTCAAATACAAAGCTTATTGGGGTGGCTTAGTTATAGCTGAAATTGACAGTGAAACTATTTTGAATTCATCAAATTACGAAATTCGTGCAAGTTATAGCTCTAAGGGGCTTGCTAAAATTATAGGTAAAATGGAAAACTACACCCTGTCTCGCGGTGTGAGTTATAAAAATGGTATTTATCATCCAGAATATTATGAAAGTAATGGAAACTTTGGTAAATTTAGTTACAAAAATGAAGTTACATTTGATCCAAAAACTTTAAAAGTAATTAATTTAATTCAGAATTTTGAACTTCGTAAGGGGACTGAGTATATTCCCATAGGAGATGATGAAAAGTACGGCGTTGACCCCATGACTACTTTTCTTAATAGGGTGATGAACTCTAATTTTCCTGATGCATATTCAGTAGAGGTAAAAAGCAGACAGTTTGGTGGTATGTTTGTTTCTGAACAAAGCTTTCTTTGTGATAAAAAAAGAGAATTTAGTTATGATAAGCGTTCCGTATTCCAAGGTATGGCCTATGGTTGTATAATTGATGGTAAGAATATTTCAGGAAATATAAAAAATATAGATCCTGAAAAAAAAATAAAAAGAGGTCGGGAGAGGGATGATCAAAACAATAGAATCTTCTTTGGTAAAATGTCTGATTTTATGGGAACAATTCCAGTCTATACAGAGTTTCCTCTGGGTTGGGGCAAGGTGCGTATCTATCTTTCAGATTTCAAAAAAACAACAATTGATCAAAAAAATGTATTCAAAAAATAATTATAAACAATACTTAATTATGAATTAAAATTTATCCATTAGGCTAGATTAACATCTTAATTAGAAAATTTATTATTTGACGGGAATCCATGAGGGGGCATCCGTCCAACTTGTCCGCGTTTTCCTATCCAAGGTAATAAGTCAGTTTCAGTTCTGATTTTTCCCCCACGCATTTCCCAAGTTAAGCCTTCCTTGCTATTAAAAGAGATAATATCGCTGAGTATGCCACCCTTATATTTTTGTAATATTGCACCGCGACCCCTTGTCATTTCAGGCATTTGGTCCCTAGGGAATACCAGTAATTTTCGATTTTGACCAATAACAGCGATAAGATCATGGTCCTCACCTATCCGAAGAGCAGTCATAGCTTTATTTTCACCACCAGAAACGTTCATAACTTGCTTACCATTTTTTGTGCTAGCAATTACTTTATCTGATTCCGCAATAAAACCTCTGCCAGTTTCAGCGGCAATGATTATACTTGTTCCAGGAATATAGACAGAAAGAGAAACTATTTTTTCATCATTAGCCAAATCAATCATTAACCGGACAGGCTCTCCATGTCCACGGCCACCAGGAAGTTTATCTGCGCCAAGAGTATAAAACCGACCATTTGTTGCAAACAATAAAACTTTATCAGTGGTTTGGCAGTGAAATGAAAATTTTTCTTCGTCGCCTTCCTTATATTTGATTTTATCATCTAATGCTACATGGCCTTTCATAGTTCTAATCCAACCTTTTCTGGAGCAAATAACAGTAACCGGCTCTTTTTCAATCATCGCCTCAAGAGGAATGAAAGTTGATATTGGCGCATCAGAGAAATCAGTACGCCGTGCCCCAAGATCAGTTTTTTTACCAAAATTTTCACGTATAGCTTTTACGTCTTTAGCAATTGTTAGCCACCTAAGTTCTTCATTATCTAGAAGGTTAAGTAATTTAGTTTTTTCACTTTCAAGGGCTTTATTTTCAGTTTTGAGTTCCATCTCTTCTAACTTCCTTAGGGAACGCAAACGCATATTAAGAATAGCATCAGCCTGAACCTCAGTAAGGCTAAAAGTATCCATTAAAAAAATTTTAACATGATCTTCTTCTCTTATTATACGAATGACTTCATCAAGATTCAAAAATGCAATTAAATAACCACCTAGAACTTCGAGGCGATGATCAATTTTCCCAAGCCTATGGTTTGACCTACGCACTAGAACGTTTTGACGATGATCAAGAAACGCCTGTAGAACTTCACCTAAGTTCATGACACGTGGCATTTTTCCACCTTCTAATACATTCATATTAAGAGAAAAACGATTTTCAAGGTCAGTAAGTTTAAATAAACTTTCCATAAGAATTTCAGGCTCTACGGTTCTATTCTTTGGCTCGATGACAACACGTATATCTTCAGAACTTTCATCTAAAACGTCCGCAAGTATGGGCAGTCTCTTTTCATAAATAAGATCAGCAATTTTTTCAATCAGTCGTGATTTTTGCACTTGATACGGGATCTCCGTAACAATAATCTGGTACATGCCGCGACCAGTTTCTTCAACATGCCATTTAGCACGCGTCCGAAAACTTCCACGGCCAGTTTCATATGACTGTATAATACTTTCTCGAGGTTCTACAATAGTCCCACCAGTAGGAAAGTCTGGACCCAGAATATAATCAACCAAGGTCGCTATCCGTGCATTTGGCGTTTTAATTAGATGCAATAACGCTTGGCATATTTCATCCACATTATGAGGCGGGATGCTAGTTGCCATGCCTACAGCTATACCCATCGCTCCATTTGCAAGCAAATTAGGAAAATTGGCCGGCATTACTGTTGGCTCTTCTTCTTCACCATCGTAAGTTTCTCTGAAATCAACTGTATCTTTATCAATATCTTCCATTAAAGCTACAGCGACGTCAGTCATACGTGCTTCTGTATAACGCATTGCAGCTGCATTATCGCCATCTATATTACCAAAATTGCCCTGTCCATCAACAAGTGGATAGCGAACAGCGAATTCCTGGGAAAGTCTTACCATCGCATCATAGACGGATTGATCCCCGTGAGGATGATACTTACCGATTACGTCTCCAACTACTCGAGCACATTTTTTAAATCCAGTTTCTGGATTCAATTTGAGTTGACGCATTGCATAAAGCAACCTCCTGTGGACAGGTTTTAAACCATCTCTTACGTCTGGAAGGGAGCGAGACATTATAGTTGATAATGCGTATGACAAATAACGGTCACCTAGGGTATCCCCAAGCGGTGCATTTAAAATTGTATCTTCTAATATTTTATTATTCATAACCGCTACTATACCAATATGCTTAAAGGTTTAAAGTATAAAATGACTTTATTAGTACCCAAGAGTTAACAATTTTTAAACTATAACGATAGTATTTTTTTTATAATTTATTTTGAATATTTTTTTATTTTTATAGTTAATTAACTGGGTCTAACATGTTAAAATTATAAGTACAATTGCTATAATTATAGCATGTAATCCTTAAATAATCTTCTGGCTTGAGGTATGTTTTTCCCCGAAGGGTTTAATACGTAACGTTCTATAAAAAATTCCGTTAGGGAGAGCCCATCTATTATATCTTGCATTTTAATATTTTCTGTAGTTCCAAGTATAAAGGGTGGTAAACGAAATAATTTGTCATGGTATGGTTCACCTGCTTTTTTACTTACGGAACGACCTGATTTTGGAGATACGTAGACAAGATCATTAGTTATTCCTGTGGCCACGCAATTTTCAAGATTTAAACCAAAACCAAGTTCGTTAAGAAGGCCAAGTTCCCAACGAACTATAAGTGGTGCCCAATATTTTTTATCTTTATGAGCTTCTTCTAAGGAAGTCAAAAAAACCAAAAAACCGTCCAAAATAATTTCATGTATTTCATTTTCGGGCATAGTGACACATAATAAGCTGCAACAACTGTTGAGTGCTGCTAATTTTGCTGGGTGATAAAGAAAAGACACAACCCGTGCCCTCTTTAATTCTAGAGAATATGTTCCAAGCTGACTTTCTAGACGCCCCCGCCAGGAAACCATTACTTCATTACCGGGTTGGATATTTCCCCTTTGACGACGTCCATACCCACCTTTAACTAGGCCTGAATGTCGACCGTGGGCACGTGTTAAAACTTCTAAAATTGCATCATATTCCCCATATTTACGGGTACTTAATATTATACCTTCATCCCGCCATTCCATTTTTTTGTCCCAAAAGTATTGCAAATCTTTATACAAGGTTTACCTATTTTAAACTAAAATATATAAAAGGGTTATATTTTTTTATAAATATAATTGTAAAAAAATTAGTTTTGGTATTCATTAAATTTTAAAAATATACTAATCAGGGATTATATTTAAAAGTACTATGAATATTTCTTTTAAAATTGATTGTGAACTATTTGTGCAGTGAATTTTCATACTTTTTAAAGGGTTTTACTGAGTAGTTGGACTACAGAATAATATTCATTTAGTTAAATAATGGATTATAGATTTAAAATCTGCATTTATTTTAGTATTCACGCAATAAACCAACTAAGCGACCTTGAATTCGAACTCTATTAGCTGGAAAAATTTGGGTTTTAAAATCCTTATTTGATGGTTCTAGCGCAACGTCTGGTCCACGCCTGTGTAGGGTTTTTAAAGTAGCCTCTTCTTCGTCAACGAGTGCAACAACTATTTGACCATTATTGGCTTGATCGCAACGCTCAATAACCACACGATCACCATCTAGAATTCCTGCCTCGATCATACTATCCCCATCAACATCAAGAGCATAATAGCTCCCTTCACCGAGCATTGCTTTTGGAACACCTATATTTTCATATTGTTCTAGAGCCTGAATAGGGGTTCCAGCAGCGATCTTACCATGAAGGGGAATTTCAATTGTATTAGGGTCATTATCATGATGGTTATTGCCGAAGCTTGGTTTGAAGATATGGGCGCTACCATTTTCCTCATCCACGGGCATTTTGATTATTTCTATAGCACGGGCCCGGTTTGCTAGGCGCCTAATAAAGCCACGCTCTTCTAAGGCGTTAATAAGTCTGTGAATACCTGATTTTGATTTTAGTTCTAATGAAACTTTCATTTCCTCAAATGAAGGTGCTATACCATTTTCTTTTAATTGATCATGAATTAGTATTAACAGAGAATGTTGTTTTTTTGTGAGCATTGTTTTATTTCCAAAGAATTATGAACCATACTGTGCTTAATTTGTTCTTTTATGTTCTATTTTTATTCCTCTGTCAAGAACAGAATTTAATGTATATCAATTAGAATAACTTTTACTAAATCTCCAGCTTTTGCCGGTGAGGCATTTATATCTCTAACTATAAGACAATTAGAATTGGCAAGAGTTTTGTGATTTGCACTACTCTGGGTGAAAGATGAATTAATAAACTTTTTACCAAATTCATTTTCGTGTAGGGCAGCTCTAATATAATTTACTCTGGAGCCTCCTTTACTTAGATCATGTTCAAGGTAGGCATGGCTTATTTTCAAACCACCCTCACTCCTGCCCATCATTTTATAAATTGCGGGAATGATGAAATTTATAAAACAAACGTGAGCACTCGTTGGGTTTCCCGGCAATCCAAAGTAAGAAATATCATTAAATTTTCCATAAATTAGTGGTTTTCCTGGCTGCATTCCTACTTTCCAAAAATGAACTTTCAGGCCCTTAGTCTTCATGACGTCCTGAATAATATCATAATCTCCAACTGAAGCTCCGCCAAGGGAAACAAAAATATCAACGTCTTTAATCTGATCAATTTTACTAGATACGCTTTCAGGGGTGTCTAAGGCATTACCAATATTAATTGGAATAGCACCAATTTCATAAATAAGGGCCATAAACATAGGAAGGTTAGAATTTACTATTTTATTTAGGCCAACCGGTGAACCAACTTCTACAAGCTCGTCACCAGTTGATAGTATTGCTATTCTGGGCTTTTTGTAGACCTTAAGTTCAAAAATATTACCTGCGGCAAGTAGCCCTATGTGCCTGGCATTAAGCTTAGTATTTTTTGCAACCAAAAGCTCACCATTCATGAAGTCACTACCTATAGCCCGAATATTAGATCCTTTTTCAAGTGGAAAATTAATAGTAATATTATTATTTTTCAAAGATACATTCTCTTGAATAACTACGGTGTCAGCACCATTAACTAATGGGGCACCGGTAAATATTCGTAATGCTTCACCTTCACTTATACTGCCGCTATAGGAAAGACCTGCCTGACTTTCTCCTACTACTGTTAGGGACTTTTTGATATCCTTGAAACGAACAGCATAACCATCCATAGCTGATGCAGCAAATGGGGGTTGAGTTATTTTTGCAAAAATATTTTCTGAAGTTATGCGTCCGGAAGCAGAATGGATATTAATTACTTCATGTCCAAGTTCACTAACACTGATTAATACTTTTGCCAAAGCATCTGCAACGGGTAGAAGTACCATATAATTTAATCCGCGTTAAAAGTTCCTGATTTACCACCAGACTTATGGATTAAGCGCACATCAGTGACTTTCATCCTCTTATCTACAGCCTTACACATATCAAAAATTACCAAAGCGCTAATTG
>Ga0075447_10000179_pt1 | contig 31106 bp, 25 predicted proteins | sample CoawatmetaG10DNA_FD_72352 | JGI IMG/M metagenome (GOLD analysis project Ga0075447, IMG submission 72352) | Marine microbial communities from the West Antarctic Peninsula - Coastal water metaG104-DNA | ecosystem: Environmental > Aquatic > Marine > Coastal | place: Atlantic Ocean: West Antarctic...
AATGAGTTGATAAAAAAAGCTGAGGACTTAATTCCTGTATTAAAAGCTCGATCAGAAGCCGCTAATGATGATAGAAGGATTCCTAAAGAGACAATACAAGATTTCAAAGATGCTGGTTTTTTTAAGATACTTCAACCCAAACAATATGGTGGTTTTGAATTAGATCCCCATACATTTTCTGAGGTTCAGCTAAGGGTTGCGCAAGGATGCATGTCTACAGCATGGGTATTGGGTGTGGTGGGTATTCACCCTTTTCAGCTAGCCCTTTATGATGATAAAGCTCAAAAAGAAATTTGGGGTGAAGATGCAGATACTTTAGTCTCATCATCTTATGCTCCAATGGCCCAAGTTACTCCTGTTGAAGGTGGGTTCAAAGTATCTGGTCATTGGCAGTGGTCCAGTGGTTCAGAGCATTGTGAATGGGCGCTTTTGGGAGGCTTAATTTTTCCACCAGAAGGTGGGGCTCCTGAATATAGGACTTTTCTTTTACCAAGAAACGACTATGAAATTAAAGATACATGGTATTCCATGGGTCTCAAAGCAACCGGTAGCCAAGATGTGCACGTTAACGATGTATTTGTTCCTGAGTACAGAACACACAAACAATCAGATGGATTTAACTTAACTAATCCAGGCTATGCGGTAAACAAAAACGATTTATATAAAATACCATGGGGACAACTCTTTGTGCGTGCTGTCTCTACTCCAGCTATCGGAGCAACAAAAAAGATGTTGGAACTTTTTATAGAAGGTGCAAATAACAAAGCATCTAGCGATCCAGCAAAACTAGCAGGTGATACTCATACTCAAAGCCTAGTTGCTGAGGCATCAGCTCAAATAGATGCTCTAGAAACCGTAATGTTCAGAAATTATGATGTCATGGTTGAGGATGCAGGAAATCAAGGTGGTATCGCTATGATCGATAGAGTGAAGTTTAGATACGACGCCTCCCTTGTAATTGAAAAATGTTTAGAAGTGGTAGATAAGTTATTCTCAAATGCAGGTGGTGGAGCAGTTTTTAAGGGAAGTGATATACAAAAAATATTTCTTGATGTGCATACTGCTAGAGCACATGTTGCTAATAATCCGGTCAATTTTAGTAGAAATTATGGCGCAATGCAGCTCGGAGTCGAGAATAGCGACCTCTTTGTCTAAGACTTAGATATGATAGCCTCCATCAACTGGGAGGCAATGACCTGTTATATAGCCAGCCTTGGATGAAGCTAAAAAAACTGCTGTATGAGCAACCTCTTCTGGAAATCCAAATCTTTTTAACGCTAAGGTATTTAGTACAGCTTCATGCCAAGCATCATCAAAAAATGTATTGTTCTCCTCTCTTAAGCGATGAAATATTCCTGTATCGATGACCCCAAGAGCAATTGAATTTGCGCGAACTCCATTCTTGCCTTCTTCTTTAGCAATACCTTTGAGTACATGCTCAATGGTTGCCTTCGGAGCGACAGACAAAACATCGCCTGGGGGGTATTTAAATAAGCCAGCTGAACTAATGAAGACCATGGACCCTTCAGAAGAACGCAGATAAGGCAATCCAGATTTAACAAGATTAAAAAAACCATTTACATCAGCATCCATTACACTTTTCCATAAATCAATATCTATCTCGCCAATAAATTTTTGTGGTATGTCAAAACCAGCTGCATTGACAATGGTGTTAATAGAACCAAACTCTCCGGCAACTTCCTGCATAACACTTTCAACTGAGTCAGGTTGCTTGTTATCGAGTTGAAATATTTGAACGCCTTGACCAAGTTCAGAGGCAATATCGGTTGCCGCTTGTTTATTCTTGTAATAGGTAATAGCAACGTTAGCTCCCGCATTAACAAATTCTTTAGCACATAAAGAACCAATTCCTCCACTGCCGCCAACTATTAACACGCAACCAGTTTTAAAATTTTTATCTAACATTTTTGTTATTTTATGAATTAATATTGGTATTATATTTGTTGTTTCCAATTTAACCAAAAGGTAAAAATTATGCGTTTTTCTTATCATCCTTCAATGTGCAATCCTTCTTTTTATATAGAACTAGGTAAAGCCGCAGAAGCCGCAGGATTTGATGCAATTACTTTTCCAGACAGCATTTGCTACCCAAAAGAGTGCGATTCCACATACCCTTATAATGATGATGGAAGCAGAGATTTTTTAGATGGTGTTCCTTTCTTAGAGCCATTTTCAATTATTCCAGCAATTGCAGCCGTTACTGAAAAATTAGAATTCTCTACCTCCGTATACAAACTTGCACCAAGGCAAGCAGTTACTACAGCTAAATTTGTTACAACATTAGGCGTGATGACTAACAATAGATTCCATTTTGGAGTTGGTGTAAGTCCCTGGTATGAAGACTTTCTTGCTACAGGAGAGCGTTGGGAAAAAAGGGGTAAAAGAATGGATGAACAAATAGATATACTCAAGGGGCTTATGAATGGTGAATATTTCTCCTATAAAGGAGAGTTTTATGATATCCCAGAGTTAAAACTCTGTCCTGCGCCAACAAAACCAGTGCCAATTCTAATTGGAGGCCACTCAAAGCCAGCATTAAGAAGGGCTGCGCGGGTTGGTGATGGCTGGATCAGTGCCGGTCTTAGTCTTGAAGAGACAAAAATTTTAATTGATCAAATTAATTCTTTCAGAGAGGATTTCGGAACCATGAATCACCCCAACTATCAATTTCAAGTCATGGGAGAGGCAGCATACTCTCCAGATGGGGTGAAATCATTGGAGGATTTAGGGGCTACAGAAGTTATTGTTGCATTCAGAAATACATATGAAGGTGGTGCGGATGATAGAACGCTAGAAGGAATGATTGCTGAAATCAACTGGTATGCCGAGGAAGTTATCAATAAAACAAAATAAATGGTCGGGATGGTCGGATTCGAAACGACGAAGACCTAACCGCCAGTGTGGCGCACTACCAGGGCGCAGGGCGCGCTGCATCCCGAAACTGTTATATTTACTAAGGTTCGCAAATCAATAAGACTAAAAATGACTTGCATTGAGCATCAATACAAAAGATAAGTTTGACTGAGCTAAAAGAATTGATTCTTTAGCATCTATTTGCTTCAAAAGGTAGTTATGAATACATATTAAAGTTTAATAACATCGCTAAAGTATTATAACTATGTATAATAAAATCAAAACATCATATTCAATGTTACTCCAGGAAATTTTAGCTGGTGTTATTTTTGGACAGAAATATGTTGATTTTTATAGAATATATACCGATAATACGCGTTCAATCAGGAGATAAAGGGAAATGGCTAAATTTAAAAATAAAATAGGTTACTTGTTAGCGCTTGTACTACCAGTATATTCTACTAACATAATCGCTGCGGATGAGCCTACTCCGAAAGCATCTGGCTCTGACGAGGAAGCAGAAAAAAATTCATCTGGAAACCTAAGTGCTGGTGCTATAGCAGCAGCAGTAGCAGCCGCAGCAGCCATAGCAGCTGCAGCATCAGATGGTGGTAGCTCAGCTCCTGCACCAACGCCTGCACCAACGCCTGCACCAACGCCTGCACCAACGCCTGCGCCAACGCCTGCACCAACGCCTGCGCCTACGCCTGCGCCAACTGAGGTCTATGAAATTGAAACTGAAGTAACTGAAACTGTTTCTACTAATACAACAACAGGAACAAATACAAGTACTGCCACAGGTACAAGTACTACTACGGGAACAAGTACTAATACTACAACAGGAACCAACACAACAACTACAACAGGAACTGTTACCAGCACTCAAACAAATACACAAACATTTGCAGTAGGTACCTACACTTACGATGGCACAGTTTATTCTGACGGAGACGAATTCACAGCAGAAGTTACAGTAGAGCTTGAGAACATAGAGGCATACGATGTTCCTGTAGAAGTTCAGGTTGAGGTTACCGTTGATGATATCCAAGTTGTCGTAGATGACGTGGAAGTAATGGTTGATGTCACAGTTGATGTCCCAGTTGATGTCGATATTCAGCAAACCTCAGTAGTCGTAACAACTGCTACAAGAGAAGTTCAGTAATACAATACGGTCCAAAAAAAAGAGAGGCATTTGCCTCTCTTTTTTTTGCCATTCAGTTCTTAAATTTACATTCTTATCTTTTTTATAGCTCTTAAAACTTATAAAAGAAATCTAGTGTCACGCTAGAAGTTTTTGGATTCAGGTGCTGAATTGATCGTTTCACCATACCGGTATTGTCAAACCAATATAGGTTTTCTTGTTTCAATCTTAAATCTCTAATTGCTAACCTCTCTTTAAGAAATTTAACTTTTATAACACCCTCATAATGAAAGTCTATTTCTGAGAAAACCTCAGAACCTCGAGATATTTCTTGAGTAAAGATACCGTTTGGATTTTTAAAAAGCACTAGATTTTTTCTAGCCATTTGACTTACTGGTTCCTTCCAATCTAGAAGCTCAAAATTATGTGATAAACCTACTGTTTTTAAGATTTTACCATTGAGCGTATACATAATTACTCCATCTCCCCCAACCCATTTAAAGAGACCATTCTCATTAACGCTCGAAAGAACCAACCTCGCCTCAGTGCCTCGCTCAAACTTTACAACAGCAAATGAGTATTGAGCATCAGAGAACTCCTTTAATGTCACGGGTTTTGATTGATAGCCAAATATCGCTGCTTTCAGTAATGGGGAAGCATCTGAGAATGAGATATTAGCGCATGAACTGATCAAGAGCGGAAGCAGAATAAATAAAGAAGTTTTTTTAATCATAAACATATCCCCAGTCTCTCATAACGTTAAACTCCTGGGCCTGATCTGTTACACCGTAAAGATGTTTTGCATGAACTAGAGCCTGAGCTCCATCCCTTTGAATAGGTCTTAAACCAAACCCAGTTAATGGTTTGCTGTGATTAGAGAAGAAATATTCAATTGGGATATAGAAATAAAACCCTTTATCAAAACTGCCTTCTCCGAATTCATACTTGCTAATATCAGTAAGCGAGAAAAAGGCTCCAATTCTTGCTCCAGATTGAAATCTTCTATGGAAATCAACTGTAATGCCAGAATCTTGGGCGAGGAACTTGCCACCCTTTAATGCGAATACAATATTTGTATTCGGTTCTTCATAATACACATTAATATGTCCTGTTGTAGTTTCATAATCTCTAAACTTAAAGATCATGTTAAAGTCCCGCTGCCGAACTCTCCATAACTCAGCGCCAATAGCAAATGATTGATGAAATGGTCTATATAGAATTTCTCCACCAACCCCTCCAAACATAGATTCAAGATAGCCTATAGCTATTTTGCCATATAAATCTTTTGATAGATTCGTAAAATAATTTAGCTGAAGCCTAGGTATATTAAAGTCTTTACTCTGCTTTAGATAAAATACTTGGTCTGTTCTAACATGAGGCAACAAACTATCTGAGGCAAGCTTTAAACCTTCAAAGTTATCTACAAGTCCAGCTTGAGCTGACACGCTAAGGGTTAGATTGCTTGCAAACAAGGTCTCTGAGTGAAATGCAACAGCAAGATCTCCAAAGTAAAAACCATCTGGGCCGCCAATCTGAGATCTGAGAGAGGGGGCAATACTCCAGAAGATTGCAGGTTTTTTAATTGTAGGTTCATATTTATATACTGTATTTTTATCTCCCCTGAGTACAGCAATATCTTTTTTTAATGGCGTTGAATATTTTTGAGATTCATATAACTGAAGTGAATTTCGATCAATTACAACGGAATGCATTGGTATGCCAGCATTAAGATTTGTAATTTTAAATTTAGTTATTGAATCAGGGCTTATTTCATCTAAGATCTTAGCAACCCTTCCAGTCGATTGTGCATATTTAATATATTTATTTTGTTGATAAGCTATCTCTAATTGATCATTCTCAAGAGAAGCTTTGTGAAGATAGAGTCGATTTTGATTTAAATATTTTAGTGCATTCCTGTATAGATATAGGTCTTGGATTTCATTTGCTTTTTTGATGGCAGGTCCATTGGATATTGGGATAAGATTGTCTCTTTTTTTAACACTTGGATTTTCTTTTGAAAAATTAGCGTTAATGGAAAAGCCAAAACTTAACGTATTACCTTTCGTCCAAGATAGTTTGAAATGTGCACCCTCTGTCACTGGATATACGAAACCAATATTGAATTTTGATTCTTGTTTTTTATCAATCGGTTTGAAAGCCAGATCAAAGTCCTCTGCACCATTGGGAAAGCCCTCTTCCTCGTAATCCACTCCATCGTATTCAATCTTTAGTCTTGATCCATTAAGATTTGGTAGGAATATCTCAGCACCAGCAAAAATAGCTGCTGGACCACTGAAGAAAGAGCCAAAATTAAAATCACCTCCCTGAGAGTCATCGGCTTGACCGGTTCGCTCTTCAAATTGCTCAGAAATATAACCAAACGGATTGGTAATTTTTTGTCCTCCGGAAAGGATGCCCCAACCCATGCCAAGTGAGAAATCAACATTATTAATCCTTTTGCTTGCAACAAAATATTCAGATGAAAAAATACCTGTCCCACCAAGATCTCTTGATCCAAATGCAATGGCAGGCATCAGATCAGTTTCTTGAAAAAGTCTAATTTTTGCATCAAAACTCTTATCTTTATATGTTTGATCTCCACTAAATCCTGGTGACAATGAGTAAAGTGCATTTTCAATATCTGTATATTGGTAAGAAGCCTCAAGCCAGTCAAATGGATAAGCAATAATAGATCCTCTTTGATATGGCTCGTTATCAACCCAGTTAAATGCTAATGTACCGCCAGGATGGAATCTAGCCGAGGGTATTTGAATAAGGCCTGAAGTACCATAATTACTGAAGCTTATAGCATTTGAAGGGTATATATATTCATCTTGCGAAGATAGTAAAAATGCCGAATATAGCATTAACAGAATGCTTACTAATTTATTCATAGCAAATTTCATATCATCTCTGCCTACGAAGCAAGACTGGCTCTAATTAGACTAATTATCTGAAATGCTATTCAAGGAGGCTAATGAGATTGCTAGAGCGCTTAGTATTGGAGAGACTGCAGCAGCATATGTTATGCCAGATAGCTTGCCTATATTTCTAGGGGCGTAAATTATTGAACCAGGATAAATATCAATACCTGATGAAAATGCAAGTAAATTTCTTTTGTAAACATGTGATGTCCCATCTGGATCTATGATAACTAGTTCATCATAAGCAGATGGTTTTAATCCGCCAGCATACTCCAAATAATCCTTAATTTTGAGCTTGGACTTGTAGGTAATATTTGCTGGATTTTTAAAATCTCCAAACATATATACAACATTTGGCAAGCGGGGAACAACTACTCTATCATTATGATCAAGGAAGACTTCTTCACTAGGATCATTAAAGTCCAGTATTACTCTACCAGTATAAGGTTGAGCACGAAGCTCCTCAACAAGTAAATCTAATGAGGCCCCGCCACCGCCTCCATTAGGCTTACCCATGCTGGAAATAATATAATTCACAGTATCTGCATAATTCATTTGCGCAAACTGTTTTTGTTTTTCGATAGCAGTTTCTCTCAAGAGAGCAGCTCCAAATATATATGCATTATCCTTGTATCCACCTGCTCTTTTAATAAGATCCTCAAGCGTTTCATTTTCTTGGATATAATATTTTCCTGGTCGACGAACCATTCCCTCTATAGTTGCAGATCTAATGGATTGATTTGAGCTTGAAAAGTAAGGAACAATGAGAGAATCTCTCGGCTCAATAGATATTTGTTCTATTTCGGATACGGGAATATCGATTAATTGAGAGCCTGTTAATGAGGTTTTCTGCAATGTTACAAAATCAAACCCATAAAATGACTCTCCAAGGCCTCCAGCATATCTAATAATATCTTTAAGACTATCTTGTGATGTAGCCTCGTATATTCCCTCTCTGTTTATTCCGCCAGTTACAGGGATATTAACAGAGGTTGAATGGACAAAAATTGTATCTCCAGACCTTAATGTCTGAGTAATATCATACTTTCCAAACACAAAAATATCATAAAGATCAATAGTTTGAAGGAGCTTTCCATCTCTTCTGTGTTCAATCTTTCTAAAAGAGCCTTGCTTAGAAACACCGCCAGCAACGTTTAGAGCCCCTAAAATACTCGAGCCTCCACTCAATGTATATATCCCAGGACTTTCTATGCCGCCTAATAGCAAGATTTGAACATCTCGAATACCTGTAAGAGTTAGGTATGTTTTAATGCCGATTGAAGCTTCGGAGATAAAGGTTGAAACCAAATCATCTACTGCGCCTAATTTCTTTCCTGCAACATAAACCTTTCCCATATCTGGGATCACTAATGAACCATCTCTTTGCACTGAGAGCTTCATACCCTTTTTATTTGCTTTGCCTGTTAGCATTAGCTCAAAAGAATCTCCAACATCAACAGTATAGTCGGACCCAAGATTGGGAACATTAATCGGCATAAAAGAAGATTGAATTGAAGAAAAGAAAGTATTTCCAAATCTTTCAAGAGGCTGATTTTGCTTATTTAACTCTTCTGGATCAATCATAGCCTTTAAAGACTTCAACTCGTCTTCTATTTTTTTGAGAATAATCTTGTTCTTAGAGACAGAAGTTTCTGAGCGAAACAATGCTTCAAGCTCATCATCCTGAGCAATTTCGTTCTGAACCTCAATGCCTTCTCGGACGGATTCAGGGAGACCCTCAAGGAATTCAGCGGTCAAGTCTTGGGAGAGCGAATGGGTTGAAATCAAAGGAATTAGTAGTAATGCGAATAAGGATATTTTATTGGTCATGATTTATCTTTTTTATGAATTAGAATTAACAATTTTACTTGAAAATAATAAAAATACTTAAAAACATGGCTTTTTCAATAAAACATTAATGATTTTTGCCAATCAAAGTCATACTTTGTAAAATTCTTTATACCACCTTACAAATTTCTTTAAGCCGGAAGAGATATTAGTGGTTGGCTTATAACCAAAATCATTTTTTAAATCTTCAATATCGGCATATGTAGCAACAACATCTCCTGGTTGAAGTGGAAGATACTCCTTGATGGCTTTCATGCCTATCTCTTTCTCTAAAGTGCTAATAAAATCTTTAAGAGAAACTGGTGAATTATTTCCTATGTTGTAAATACGATAGGGGGCTGAAGAAGTTCCTGGATCAGGGTCTGCTGAGTCCCATGAATGATTTGGTTTGGCTGGATTATCCACTACATTAATAATTCCGTTAACTATGTCATCTATATATGTAAAATCTCTCTTCATCTCACCATTGTTAAAGACGCTGATTGGCTTTCCTTCTGTGATAGCCTTAGTAAATAAAAAACAAGCCATATCTGGCCTTCCCCAGGGCCCATAAACAGTAAAAAATCTTAACCCTGTAGTTGGCAAATCGTATAAATGAGAATATGTGTGAGCCATGAGTTCATTAGATTTTTTTGATGCTGCATACAGCGAAATTGGATGGTCTACATTGTCATGAATAGAAAAAGGCATGGACCCATTCATCCCATAAACTGAGCTACTTGAGGCATAGACTAAATGCTTAATATTGTTGTGTCGACAAGCCTCTAAAATATTTAAAAAGCCAACTATATTACTCTCTATATAAACCTCTGGATTCGTTATTGAGTATCTAACACCCGCTTGAGCTGCAAGATTAATAACTCCATCAAATGCGTGCTCAAGAAAAAGGGAGGAAATCCTTTCCTTTTCAGTAAGATCAATTTTATGGAAGTGGAACTTGGGGTCTATTCTAAGCCTCTCAAGGCGAGCATCCTTAAGGGTTGTATCATAATAATCATTTATATTATCAATGCCAATAACTTCATCGCCCCTCTCAATAAGCGTTTTGCAGACATGAAATCCAATAAAACCAGCTGCACCAGTAACTAGAAACTTCATAAATTTATCCTATATATAGAGCACATCTTTAAAGAGAAAATTCTAAGTATTAAAGTGACTTTAAAGATAGAGATTAGTAACTTCATCGAGAATTTTTTTATTAACAATATTAACATCAAATTTATTCACACAGTAAGCTCTTGATTTCTTTCCCATGCTCTCTCTGAGACTAGGATCAGTCAATTCAATCATTCTAGCAGCAGTTTCTTTAAAATCCCCTACAGGAACTAAAAAACCATTTTCTCCGTTAATCACTGTCTCTCTGCATCCCCTTGCATCAGTTGTTAGTATAGGTCGGCCCATTGACATTGCCTCTAATACTGAGCGAGGAGTGCCTTCGTTATATGATAACAACACAAAAACACTACATGAACTAATTGCCATCGCTGGATTGGTTGCAAATCCCATATACTCAACTCCATACATATCGAGCCAGTTAGCCTGAATTTCAGATTCAGAAATAGAATCATTATGATCATCTGGATACCCATAGAGTAGAAAGCGAGCGTCAGGGTTTGATTCTCTTACTAACTTTGCTGCGTTTGCAAACTCTATTAAACCTTTGGACTTTAATAATCTTGCCATGCTCAAGAAAATTGGTCTCTCTGGAAGTGGGCAAGGTAAGAATTTTTCTAGATTTACCCCTGAGCCATTTACTAACTTTGATTGATGTTTCTTAACAAGGTTAAGCTGAAGAAATAATTTTTGGTCATCTATATTTTGAAAGAAAACTAACTTATTTAGTCTTAGTGCTTTTCGAAGAGCCAGGAGACCAAAATATCTCTTGACCTTTTCTTGATAGTTATTATTGTTAAATATATGACCAATTCCAGAAATCATTGAAACAGAAATAATTTTTTTTACAGCCAAAACAGATGCAAAAGAACTAGCGATAATTGCCTTGTGAGTATAGCTGAAAACAATATTGGGCTGAATTTCTTTTAAAACTAAATAAATTTTATAAATAGATTTAATTAAATCAATAATATTTAAGCTTTTTCTTACCAAATCGATTTTTATAAATTTTATCTCGGCCGCATTAAGTACTCTTAAAGAATCCTCACTAATATCTGGTGCCAATGCAAAAACCTCATAGGACTCGGATATAAATTCTTTTAGCATTTCCAACCGAAACCATGCGATGGTATTGCCACTGCCACTTATAATCACTAGTTTTTTAGTTTTTCTTTTAGCAATCATGCTGATTCTATTCAAAAAATGAAAAAATATAAAAAGGCATTGATCGGTTGCTCAAAACTGAAAGTAAATGAATTGCGATATAGGTCGCAGAAAAATTAATATGAATGGGATTATTAGGCAAAAGAAAGTTATCTCTAATACTCTGAAGAGCTTAGGTTGAGCTGATAAAAAATAGTCTGATTTTGATGAGATGAATGAAGTTACAATAAATCCGGCCAATAGCATAGCTGCTACTAAATAAGCATTCTCTCTCATTGATAAGAAACCATAAGCAGAAAAATCTATGACTTTTGACCACATTGAGAATGTCACATTAAGTGACTCTGCTCTGAAGGGAATCCAACCCAACATCATAATCGGTAGGGTGATAATAAAACCTCGAACCTTAGAGCTTAGAAATATATTTACTACTTTAATTTTATTGCTGAGTCGAAATATAAAAATCCAAGCTGAATGATATAGCCCCCACAAAACAAAAGTCCAGCTTGCTCCATGCCAAAGACCCATAATCGCCCATGTTAAAAATAAAGCTTTATTTTTTTTCTCCTGTGTTACTGCTTGCTCAAGGCCTCCCAATGAAGAGCTCTTGTTAGAAACGATTGTTCCGGTAAGAGGGAGATATAAGTAATCTCTGATCCAGCTAGAAAGGGAAATATGCCATCTCTTCCAAAAATCTTTCGGAGAGGTAGCTATATAAGGAAAATTAAAATTTTCAGGAAATTTAATGCCCATCATTCGAGCGCTTCCGATGGCAATATGAGAATACGCACTAAAATCAAAGTAGATCTGGAAACCAAATAAAAAGCTTAAGGTCCATACATCTATTGCGCTTAATTGTGAAACTGAAGAGTTGAAACCAACATCTACTAACGGTGCAATATTATCCGCAAGAATAACTTTTAAAAATAGGCCATAGACTATTCTTTTAAATCCAATATAAAAGTCTAAGGATGATGCTCTAAGACTAGAACTAAGCTGATGAATAACTTCCTCTGCCCTAAGTATTGGTCCTGCTATTAACTGCGGAAAGAATGTCACATAAGAGGCGTAAAGCAAAAAGTTTTTTTCTGGTTTGATATGGCCTCTGTAAACATCTACGGTATAACTGATAGTCTGAAAAGTATAAAAACTAATTCCCAATGGAAGAATAATTTTAAATAAAATGGGGTCAATTGATATACCCATGAGATTAACCAAGCCGATAGCATTATTAGAAAAGAATATTAAATATTTAAAATAAAATAGGAGACCTAGGTTTCCAAATAAACTAATAAAAAGTAATTTTTTTCTCTTTCTTGGGCAGCTAGCATGCTCAAGTCTCAGCGCAACAAAATAATCTAATATCACAGAAAACAACATGACTGGAATAAAATTAAATTTCCAAAATCCATAGAAAGATAAGCTAGCAATGAATACCATTGCATTTCTCACTTTAATGTTATTAAAGTACCAGTAGCAGCAAACAAAAATTAATAAAAATAGGAGATATGTAATCGAATTAAATATCATTAATCCAACCAGTTTAAAGAGTTTATTGATCTGATCAGCTCATCTGCAAGAAATTCATGGCCCTTTCCTTGGAAGTGCATAAAATCTATTTCCTTGTTTCCTGTGTTCGAGTTAGTGTTATCTACAAAACCCCAATATTCTGCAGGTACGATATCCTGAAAATCAAAAAAATTGTATCCTGCGGTTTCAACAATCTGCTTAACATCAGTTTTGTAATCTGAAAACTGCTCTAATTCATATGGCAAGGATTGATCTCCTCTTATAGGTGGGGAATAAAAAATGACCTTAAGATTATTGTCTTTCGCAAACTCAATTAAATCTATTAAGGCGGCTAGGTTATCCTCATATCTTGCTGGAATTTTTTTCCTAATAGAATTTGGAGTAATCCCAAAAATACGATTTCTTAGCTGATATGTTTCAACGATTGATCTAAAGCGCAAGCGTGTTCTCATATCCCACGCTGGCCAAAAATTTGCCAATTTAAGATCTAAGTATTTTTCCACTCTTTGCTGTAAATTATCTTGCTCTACAGATAAATCGTTTCCTGCATTATCCTTCTCACCATATGTTTTGACAATTTTTTTTCCAAACTTCAGGTTATTGAGGATAGAAATAACCCGGGGGTCTTTTAAGGCTGGAAGAATACTCTCTCGGATCGATGTTTCCCGGGTGTTATCAAAGCTCGCTGAGATAATAAGATGTGATAATGGAATCTTGGTCGCAACATAAACATTTAATACTAACTGCTCCTGAAGATTCATATTAGGGATAGAAAGCGTTACCAATCTTCTATTTGCACTATTTTTCTTAAAAGATTGATAGAGAATTTTAGATGTTGAGTTTAATCCTAGTTCTGGCTGATTGATTCCATGCAACTGAGAGTTACCTGAATACAGAATTCCTTTTGAGCTATCTGGATGACTCGAAAAATCATTTATGCAGTTCTCAATTGGAAAATATTCAAAATCACTACAATGGAATTTTAAGCCTCCATCCGAGGGAAAGTAAGCTGTATTATCAAGCCCTAGTGCAAATTCTTGGGCATTTGATTTGTCACCAGCAACTAGATTGCCTAAAAAATTGAAAGCAAATAAAGAAATTACTATTATAAATATTATTGAAAAGATATTTTTCATATGTCCTTATTTATTTGATTGCAAAAAAATATTTGAAATTGCAATCAACTATCTCCCCCTTAATTAAAAAGAATATTTTGGTAAGGGAGCCATTCCTGTGAATGTTTCCCAAAATTTAGCCACACAAAAAGTACGCAGCTATAATAAAAAATTATACCAACAATGATTAGTTGTTTGATGCCTTTATCTCTTGTAAATGCGTCAGGTAGATAAGAAAAAACAAGGAGTTGAAGAGGCAAGAGATATAAGGCGAGCCTGTCAATTGCTGCGCTAGCTTCGGTTAGAAGAAGCCCTATTAAACAGACAATAGTTGCCCATGAGAATAAAGTCAGCCAATTATAATCAGATTGATTGATAGCAAACCGGTGAGAGTAAGATAAGAATATCAGTGCCGGCACTGTATTCATTCCAACCCTAATTAAAGCACCTGTTGACTGAAAACCTTCTTCAATATTCATAACGTAGTGTTCTAGAAGAAATCCAATTGATTCGGAGAGAAACAAGGCATACATAACTGGGGCTATCAAAATACCCCAGAAAATAATTGCAGTCCTATTTGTTGCTTGAGACGCTAATAATAATGGAATTAAAGCAATAGCTGTTTTATGAAAGGTAACAGCCACCAAAATAAGAATAGTGAATTTCCATATCTGATCATTTCTTAAATAAGCAAATGCCATCATGCTAAGCCCTAGAGCGAGACTTTGCCTGGAGTAACCCATTGCAACAACAATAATGAGATAGGGTATCGCAACTGCTAAAGCTAAGAGAGGTCGTGGTAGTTGCCTGCAGAAAACTGCCAATCCAACAGAGAAAATTATTGCTGCAATAAAATTGACTCCATGAACGCCGATTCCTAATTCAGAGGCCACAACATTAAGAAATAAGTACCCTGGATCCATCATAACTGAGATACTTGAAGCAGAAAATTCATCTGAATCAATAAGAGTGAATATTTTTAAATACCCGCTCCAATCTCCACCTACTTCGTGCCTAAGACCAATAACTACAGATAGAAGTGCAATAACAACCCACCATAATGCATTCATTCTATAGAATTCAGCAGTATTTGCGGTTGTAAAAATTCTATTTGAGGAAATCAATGCTAAAGAGGAGGCAGTTATGAATAGCAGCCAATAAGCAATCATGCTTTATCCCTATGCAGCCAGGCTTGAAACATCAAAATACTCCAAAGCTTATGAGTCCAATCTCTCTTGCCATTCAGATGCTCGGACCACAGCTGACGAATTGGTGAAGAGTTAAAAATTCCATCACCCTTGAGAGTATCCTCTGATAATAACTCTTCGGCCCAATTCTTTAAATCGCCTCTTAGCCAGTCTCCGACCGGAACACCGAAACCTGCTTTTGGTCGCTCTATAAGTTTTTTAGGGACATACGTATATAAAATCTCACGCAATACTGATTTTGATTGTGCATTCTTAGTTCTCATCTTGGGATTAATACTCCATGCAATTTCAGCAATTTTAGGGTCTAAAAAAGGTACTCGGGCCTCTAAACTCACTCCCATTGAAGCTCTATCAACTTTACACAAGATATCATCAGGCAAGTAACTAATGGTATCAAGGTACATCATTTCCTCTGTATCATTAAGTAAAAGATTCTTCATTTCTGATCCATTTAAGGCTCCAATCTCAAAATCTTTTATCACTTCAGACTTAGAAAAATCTTTAATTAAAAATGAAGGGTCACTCCACTCGGTAACTAAGCTTAGATATAAATCTGAAATAGTATTGATATTTCTGAGTCTATCTGCAAGTTTATATGCTTTGTCACCAACCCGATTTATTGAAACTGCCCCAAAAGAAATAAAAGCAACTATGCTACCAATTTTATTCCATTTTTCTACTGAGATAAGGTAAATCAATTTTGCAAGGATTTTTCTAGCAAAATGTGGAAGCCAGGAAATTTTCTTCCATATTGTTGGAGCCCAAAAATATCTATTATATCCCGCAAATAATTCATCTCCAGCATCTCCACTTAAGACAACCGTTACATCCTCCTTTGCTAGCTTCGAGACTAGATAAGTAGGTATCTGAGAAGAATCAGCAAAAGGTTCGTCATAAAGATCTGGTAAAAGCATAATAACTTCCTGGGCATCTCGAGCTGTAGCAATTAGCTCACGATGATCCGTACCAAGATGCTGAGCAATCTTCTGCGCATGTTTTGATTCATCATAGGTCTTATCTTCAAACCCAATGGTAAAAGTCTTAATTGGCCGCTGGGATTGTTCCTGCATTATTGAAACTATTAAGGATGAATCAATGCCCCCGCTAAGGAAAGCCCCCAAAGGCACATCAGAAAGCATCTGATCACTAATAGTTTTTTGCAGTTGAGATTTTAGTTTTTTTAGCAGAACGGACTCATCTTCAATCATATTTTTCTTGGAATGATCAATTGTCTCTTTTAGAGACCAATATTGTTTTACTTGCACGGATCTTTCTTCAATATTTTTTCCGGTAATATGAACGTAGCAACCAGGCTCAAGCTTGTAAATATCCTCATAAATGCTCATAGGTGCGGGTACATAATTAAACCTTAAGAACTGCGCTAAGGCTTCCTTGGAAATAGCATTTTTAAATAGTGGGAAAGCTTTAAAAGCTTTTAGCTGAGACCCAAAAAGAAATGAACTACCGCTCCATCCATAATATAAGGGTTTCTCACCAAAGCGATCTCGAGCTAGGGTTAAAGTTTTCAAGTCTTCATCCCACACTGATAATGCAAACATACCTGAGATCAATTGTAATGTTTCCTCAATACCCCATTCATGCATAGCATTGAGTATCGTTTCTGTATCAGAGTGACCTCGCCAAGATATATGAGGCGCTGCGTTATTTAAAGATTTACGTATCTCTAAATGATTATAAATTTCTCCATTGAAACAGATGGTATATCGACCACTTGACGAATGCATTGGCTGATGGCCAGCCTGAGAAGTGTCTTGAATTGCTAGCCGCCTAAACCCCAAGGCAAGATTATTGGATTGACTGACCCATGATCCGCAATCATCAGGTCCACGGAGAAAAATTGTATCGGACATCTTGGAAATAATGACTTCGCGATCTTCTACTGGTCCTAAATCCTTGGAAATAAATCCTACAAAACCACACATTTAATTTAAGCCCTCTAATTGTTTTTATACATAATCTGATAAGTCATCTATCTTATTCAGAGAGATAGAATCTAGCTTAGTGGCAATATTCAAAGCCTCTACCTTTAAACCTCTAGCTACCAAGTGCTCAATTATATATAAAAAACCATGCTCCTTAGTATGTTTACTATATTTACTAGGAAGATTTTCTCTAAGAATATCAAATACAATATTTTTTTTAAAAATAAAAACTCCTATATCTCTTTCGCCTTGTTCGATTTTGTGATTTGGTAACTCTCTAGTCTCCACTATCTGGGTCACTGCATTGCTTGAGTCTCTTGATACAATTGTGTAAGCAGAATCAGAATACAGGGTTGGAAAAGTAAAATCATTATTATGCTTAAAATGTAATTCAAGGGTTTTATCAAGCGTGGATTTTTGCACAAAAGGGAGATCGCCCCACAATAATAGAATATCTGAAGCGCCCTGATATGCGGTTGCAGAGAGCATGCTCAATACAGCATTACCCATTCCCAGTGGCTTATCTTGTATAACTGTATTACCAGAAAGATTCATAGACTCAAGATGGCTATTGATGATTCTCTCACCTGAAGGGCTGACAACAATTGTTGGCTCTAAATCAATATCAGAAACTGCTTCGAGTATTCTGGATAAAATGGACCGCCCTTCAATTTGAAACAATGTTTTTGGGTAATCTAAGCCAGATCTGGAGCCTTTGCCTGCCGCTGCAATTAAAACAACTGGTTTATTTATCAAGATCACTGCCAGGAGATCCTTTGAATCCTTGAAGAATTGCAAGATATAAGAATTTTTTTCTAGAGCCAATGATTAGTGATATCAAAAACTGAAAGCCATTTCTTTTGGCGGTTCTGAATAAAACAACAGGTATATTAAAAATACTTCTTAAGAATTTATTATCTAAATACAAATAGTTAATAATTATTGTATTTTTAATTAAGTAATATATTTTTTCTTTAGAGTAAGGCCTAGAAGATACATCGGGATGGAAATGCTTGGATTCAAAGCAAGTAATTACACTTCCTACATTTCTTAGCCTATAAAAGAAATCCACCTCATCCCCCATTATAAAATAATCTTTATTTATGTTGCCTACTTTAGAGACAAGTGACATATTCAATAATGCTCCGTTAAATAGATGCGCAAACGGATACACATTATTTTTAATGCTTCCCTGCATTTCATTTAAAGAAAAAAATCTCCGCTTAAAACCTATCAATACTGGAAAATTATTTTTATTCAATACGGGGAATGGGAAAACAAAAGTATCTCTACTCTTTTCCTGCAGTACTACGGAAGATGCGCAAGAAATATCATAGGAAAGTTTTGAAGAAAGCACATTCAGAGCGTTTGTATCAGGAAAACCATCATCATCCATCAACCAACATGAGTCAAAATTATTCTCTAAAGCATAGTTAATACCGGTGTGCCAGCCCCCCGCAGAACCAGTATTGCTTTGGGTAATATAATCAATATCATTCTCAATGAGGATTTCTTCAGTTCCATCAGAGCTATCATTATTAATTACCAAAATTTTATTAGGGATTTTAGTTTGCTTTTTTAAGTGATCTACACATCTCATTAGTAGGTCTTTTCGGTTATAAGTAACGATTACAGCTAAAATTTTCATAATGTATTACTTATGTCTTCCCAAAAATTCTCTGTTACTTTTAAAAAATTTATATTAGCGTTCTTGGCGGATTGAAAGCCAGCTTGAGAATCTTCAAAAATGATTGCGTGCTCATGTGTTAGATTTGCTTGATTTAAGGCCATGAGAAAACCATCTGGGCTGGGCTTTGCATTCTTTACATCCTCCGCGCATATTAAAAAATTAAAATAGGGCTTAAGGCCTAATTTTTTTATAGAGAGCTCTATAGTCTGCCTGGAGCCAGATGAGACGATGCAAAGTGCAAAATTAGGTTGTTGATATGCCCAATCTAAGAACAATTTGACGCAAGGCTCAAGATATAAATTTTTCTTAATCAGATCGCGAGCAATAGATTGTTTCCTAAGAGCCAATTTTTGAATGTTATGTCCTGTATAAGTTTTATGATGCTGTTGAAAAATTTTGCAGAGAGCATCATAGGAGTTCATTCCTGCAATATCTTTATACACAAACTTAATATTCAATGGATTAAGAACTTTTTTAAAAGCTTGCTCATGAAAAGGTGAGGTGTCTGCTATGGTTCCATCAAAATCAAATATTAGTAGTTGTTTAGAGTTAATTAATTTTAGAATGTCTTGCATGAAAAATGGAAGATAAGCCGAAGTGATTAAACTACTTTATCAAAAGATTCATATAGACCCATAATACTCTTCAGCAACTTGCTCCCATCATGTTTTCCAGAATTATCAGAAGACTCATAGTTATCTATGATATATGGGAGATCAATTTTCTTTAATTCATCTTCATCAACCTGAACATATGTTTCATCTGCTTTATTATTCGATGAATTAACTAAGTTATAGCTAAATAAGTCTTTAATCTTATAATCAATTCCGTCTGATAGTTTAAGGTATCGATATGCTCCTTTAATAAAATCAGAAGCCTTATAGCTTGGGGACTCATAATCTGCACCAATATTAGTAATAAATATCTTTAAAGCTCTTTTATTCTCTGAGATCGCCCTCGCAAGACCGACAGATAAATACGATGGATACAACGATGAGTGCTGAGTTCCTGAGGAAAATATTATAATATCTGCATCTGATAATGCATTCTTGACTGCAGGAGAAACCTCAACAAAACAATGATGTCGCTCTAAAAAAGAACGTTTATCATCAAAAGATAGCTGATCAAAATTATTTTTTTCTACATATTGGTCTAATAAGTAAATTTTTTCAATTTTTACATTTGACCTAAGTTCTACAATTTCTGCTTCAGAATATAACATTTGACCATTTTCTCTTAAAGCAACTAATTTCTTGTCTTCAATATTAGTAGCAAGCACTGAGCCTTTTAAGTTAAAGAGCTTATCAATTGCTATAGTTGCAGCTTCAATATTTCTATTAAAATATATAAAGGCACCAGCATAAATACAATTCATAATAGAGCAGTCACAAAAATTAAACTCTTCTTTTGTAATTTTTTCTATTAGTCTAAGAGATACTATAAATTCATTAATAAATGCTTTAATTGATCCATCAATCAAGGCAGATTGAAAGACCACACCTGTAATTTTATTATCTTGACCTTGAGCATAAGCCTCTAACTCATCTAAAATAGATTTCCTATCAATATCTTGAGAATATCTAAATTGAAATAAATGTAGACAAGCTGCATAGTCCTTATGATCTTCTGGCAACATGAGCTCCTGAACTTTTCGAATATCAGATGGGCCCAGCATTCCAAAAAACTTTCTTATCTCCCCAGTTGATTTGCCATCATCATAAGCATTTACTATAGAGGTTACCTGCAAGCCAGGAGCATTTAACAATGAGGGTATAAGAGATGCGGCGCCTCTTCCGCCGTTTATTACTGCAACATTTAACATTTTTAATTAGTCGATAAATATATCAGAGTATACATTTTTATAGCGTTGCTCAGCTATTTCGAGAGCAAAAATTTTTTTTGCCTCAACTCTAAGTCTGAGGCCGCCCTTAGATCTAATGACCTCCAACTCATTCATTGCGCCTAATAAGCTCTGATCGCTCAAATCTGGAATTGTCAGACCAGAATCTAAAATACTTGTATGTTTATCTACGTCCCCGATGCCTTGATTACATATGACTGGAATTCCGCACGCAAAAGATTCAGCATTTCTTGTTGGAGAAGTTGCTAATCTTGCATAAGACGAAGTAAGAAAGTTAATCATGACATCAAATATATTAATATAATTTATTACTTCTTCTCTACTCGCAGAGGCAACTATAAAAAGATTTTGGTCATAAGAATGTGTCAAAGAAGATAAGATTTTCCTAGCATTAGGAGCGTCTTGAGTCACAATTAGACCGCGAACATTTCTGTGCTTTGACCTTGAAAGAACGACTAGTTTTACATAAGACTCAAATCGATACATGGGTCCTATTGAGCCTAAATATCCTAAAACAAGATCATCTGATTTGATGCCAAGCATTAATCTAAATTCCTTTTTTTTAAGATCGCTGTGAGGGCTGAAATGATCAAAATCAGCGCAGCATGGAATAACGGAAATATGATCTTTAGAGATATTTCCAAGGTTCATTAGCTCATCGATTACCGCTTCGGTAAGAACAATTATCCTATCTGATCGATTGATGATAGTTCGTTCGACTATTTTAAATAATTTGTATTGTAATTTATCAAAATTCTTTGAAAGATCCCAGCCACCCTTATTTACACGTTCATCAACCCATAATCCTCTAAAATCAAATATAAACTTACATCTTAAGATTAATTTTAAAAAAGACCCTATTTGCCCAGCAACATGACCTCTGGCATGCACTATTTCAAGTTTATATTGCAGCATTAATTGCAAAGAAACAGCATACATTTTAAGTAGGTCATAGAATTTTCCAAAAAATCCGAAGCGCATTGAAAATGTTAGTGGGCGCCATGAGATGCCCTGAAGATTTAACTCCTGTAAAAGAACTGAGCCGCCTGCATCATATCTATTTTTTTTTTCAAAACTTACCACATAAAAAGATTGAGAAATGGATGCTATATTTTTTATATAGGGTAGAATTTGACTTGCTCCAATCGGATCTAATAAACCGTCATAAGAAATATAGAGAATTCTCATGTAGTTTTTTGGAAATAATCCAAGTACTCCAAAGCAATTTTTTCAACTGAAAAGATTGTTGCTCTCTGTTTTAAATACTCAGAATTATGGTCAGCTTTCAACATTTCTTCAATTCCTCTTGCAAATTCAACGTGATTGGCTACTTCAACTAATTTACCATATTTGCCATTCTCTAAAATTTCTGATGGTCCACTTTTGCAATTACTGCTGACGATGGGAGTACCACATTCAAGTGCCTCTACTAACACATTGCCAAAGCCCTCCCATGCAGAGGATAGAACAAATAAATCTGCACATTTAAAATAGGGGAATGTATCTATTACATAACCAGGCAGAGAAACATTCCCCGATAAGCCCAAGGAATCTATCAAAGCTTCTAAAGCCGGTCTTTCAGGGCCCTCTCCTAAAATAATTAAAGATACTCTTTTATCCATTGAGACCTGATTTAAAGCATTAATAAGCGTAATAAAATCTTTTTGTTTCTTAAGTGTTCCTACAGCTAAAATTTTATAGCCAGGTTCTTGCCATAACTCTTGAAAGGGATCCGATGTTTGAGCCTCTTTTTCGAAACTATGAAGTGATGCTGGATTATAAATAACTCTTATACTTTTTTTTTGAAGCATTCCAAGAGCACATAAATCTTCTTGAACTCCCTTTGATACTGCGATAATCCCTGATGCTAAATTATAAAAAATAAATATTGAAGTTCTGACAAAGAATTTATTTGCTTTAAATTCATGAAGCATTGAAATACTCAGTTGAGTATGATCACTGATAAATAATTTGCCACATCTTCCTGATAGTAGCCATGAAATAACAGAAACAACAGTTAAAGGCCACATTGCTGCTATAGAAATATCTGGCTTAGCGCGTCTAAAATAAGAAAATAATGGCATGACAGATCGTAATAAGCTTGAAGAATTTAAAATAACCAGCTTAACGCTTGGCAAGACATAATCACCAAGATCGTCGTTAGGCTTTGCAGCCTTAAGAACAACAAGCTCTATCTCAAAGCCTTTTTGACTCCATTCATTTGCTAAATTGATTGTCAGGCGCTCTGCTCCTCCAACACAGAGGTCTGGTAAAAAAAGAGAGATTTTCTGAGATATCCCTTTATTGCGAATCATGAATCTATCTTATTACTCATTAAATTGGAGTGCCTGAGAGATTAATGGTTAAAGCCTAAGATCAGAATTATTTTTATGTACAATGTTTTTTAAGTCATAGATCGCCCCATCTTTTTTGCACAACGCTCTTATGTCTATCGGATTCATGGAGACATATTCAAGATGGGCTACAGCAAGAATGACTGCATCATAGTTATTTACTTTTAAATCACGGACCATATTCACTGAAGAATCTAAATGCTCAATATCATCTTTAACCCATGGATCATGGCACTCCACCCTCATCCCGAGAGAAGATAGTTCTTTGATAATGTCTAATACTTTTGTATTTCTGATATCAGGGCAATTCTCTTTAAATGTTAAGCCCATTATTAAAACATTACAGTCTTTGATATTTATATCTTTACCAATCATGAATTTTACTAACTCTAGTGATACATATTTAGCCATTCCATCATTTAGCTTTCTGGCTGCTAAAATAAGCTCAGGTTCATATCCAATAGATTGTGCTTTATAGGTTAAATAATATGGGTCTACTCCGATGCAATGACCTCCTACGAGCCCAGGCCTGAAAGGAAGAAAATTCCACTTAGTGCCTGCGGCTTCAAGAACTTCCTCAGTATCTATGTTTAACAGATTAAAAATAATAGCTAGTTCATTGATTAAACCTATATTGATATCTCTTTGGGTATTCTCAATAACCTTAGCAGCCTCAGCTATCTTAATCGAAGATGCTAGATGTGTGCCTGCAGAGATGATTGAAAGATAAAGATCATTGATTAAAGATCCTGATTCTTTAGAAGAGCCAGAAGTTATTTTTACAATGCTTTCAAGCGGCCTAGTTTTATCTCCGGGATTAATCCTTTCTGGGGAATACCCTACAAAAAAATCATCATTAAATGTTAAGCCAGAAATTTTTTCCAGCACTGGAACGCACTCCTCTTCAGTAGTGCCTGGATAAACTGTTGACTCATACACAACAATATCTCCCTTCTGAAGCACTGAACCAATACTACGCGTAGCAGAAATCAGCGGACCTAAGTCAGGTTTATTGCTGGAGTCAATTGGGGTGGGGACTGTCACAATATAAAAATTTGCATCCTTTAAATCAGTAAGATCATTTGTAAAATAAAGATTATTAGCATTGTTAAGATCAGCCTGAGAAACTTCAAGGGTATTGTCAAAGCCACCATTGAGTTCTTTAATTCTGGGAATGCTGATATCAAACCCTACAACTTTTCTTTTTTTACTGAAGGCTATTGCAAGAGGCAGACCAACATACCCTAGGCCAATAATAGCAATGGTTAAATCTTCTAACTTCATTGGTAATTTTATTTTTTAAATCTACCGCTAAAACCATAAGAAATAACAAGAGTGAATAGTAGTGATATGACGAAACCAATTACTGTTCCCATTAGAACTAATTTAGTTCTGTAGGGCTTCGACTTCATATCAGGAAGAATCGGACTATCAATTGGATCTAATAAATAATTCTTTCTAACATTAGCTAACATCTTAGTCTTAAGCTGGGATTCAATTAATTGACCAATTGCAGCCTGAATTCCAATTTGAGAATATTCAGCTATATCACTTTCAAGATAATTCATTGCATCGGTAGCCTCTTGAATATCTTTATTCCGTGCTAAAAAATTTACCTGATCAATTATCAATGAAACAAACTCATACGCAAAATTAGGAGAAATATGATCATAAGATAAGGAAATAAAACCTGTTTTATTATTAAGGTTTGCCACAAGAACATTTTTATAGCCAATTGCATATGCTTCTGTAATAGAAATCTTCCATTTCTGTAGATCATCATCATATAAATTTTGATCGTATATCAGTTCCCCAGTTTTGGGATCATAGCTTTCTGACGCAATTAACTTTGGTAACACACCATCAATGGTGATTAAATGTTCAAAAAATTCTCTAGAGTTAATAATTGCAACGGCTAAATTTGCTCTGTTGCCTACACTAGAGGAGCCCCCAGCAAGAGAAATAATAGATCCAAGGCCGCCCTTTGATGCTGATTCTGACTGCCCACTTTTCTGCACTGCATTTAGCAAAGAGGACGCTGTATATAAATTTGGCAAGGACAAAGCATAAAAAATAGATCCAACAAAAAATGCAGCAGTGATAAGAAAAATATAGAGCTTATTTGCTAAAATATTTTTATATAATTGCACTAAATCTAACTCATCATGATTCTCTTGAGCGCTAGTATCTGGGTTATTCATTGGTATTTTTCAGTAAAATTATTTTCAAATTATAGACTAAATTCTGATACTTATCTCCAAATTTTATCTAATTGAGAATAGAAATATTAGTTTAGAGCGGCTTGATTTTTTTTAATTTTTACCATAAATATCTCTACTAAAAACCTTTTCTGAGACATCTTGAAGCTCAGATGATGTTCTATTGGCTATAATTACTGCTGAGCGTTGTTTGAATTGACTCAGGTCTTCTAGAAAAATGTAATTAGGAAAAAGGGCTTTGTCATTTTCGGAGATATTTGGTTCAAAAATAATCATCTCAATCCCCTCCAGTTCAAGACCCAGCATGATATCCATGATTGCAGCAGATCTAAAATTATCAGCCTTAGATTTCATCAAAAGCCTGAATACTCCCACTGCTTCAGATTTTCCGCCTAGCTTTTCAATAATTTTTCTTACTAAGAATTTTTTTCTTAGATCATTGGAGTGAACTGTTGCTTGTATAATCGCTTGAGGAATTCCTTCAAAGCTAGATAGCATTTGTTTTGTGTCTTTTGGGAGGCAGTATCCACCGTAACCAAAAGATGGATTATTATAATAATCACCAATCCTGGGATCTAGTGACAACCCATCTATTATAGCTCGCGCATCCAAAGATTTCTCAAGGGCAAAAGTATCTAATTCATTAAAGAAAGACACTCTCATTGCTAAATATGTATTTGCAAATAACTTTACGGTTTCTGCTTCAGTTGGATTCATATGCAAGATTTCAGCATCTTCCTCTTTTGTTGATTCAAGTAAAATTTTTGCAAATGTTTCTGCTTTTGGTGAATAAGTCTTGCATCCAATTATTATCCTTGATGGATACAATGCATCATGAATGGATAAGCCTTCACGAAGAAATTCTGGTACAAAAATTATCTCATTTTGAAGAGAGAGCGCCTGCAGACTCTCAGTGAATCCAATTGGTATGGTCGAACGAATTACAAAGCATGCAAATTGGTTCAATGATGCGATGGTCTTGATTAGCTCTATTAAAACTTCTGTATCAAAACACTTTGTTTTATCATCGTAGTTTGTTGGAACAGCAAATATAATATAGTCTGCATTATTGCAAGAATGCTGTAAGTCCATAGAGGCAGAGATTGAGCTAGAATTAGTGAGAGCTAATTCTTTGGCATCTGGATCGTTGATAGGAGATTGATTTTGGTTAATAAGATTGACTACATTTTGTGAAGAATCAAAACAAACAACTTTATTATGAATAGATAAAACTAAGGCATTTGAATAGCCAACATATCCGGCGCCAATTACTGCAATATTCATAATTTTAAATGATACAAAAAAGAAGAATATAACTTTATATATAACTTATCAATTTATTTGGGGATTGGCATTAATCTGAAAACAGTCTTATATAAATTTAGAAATGTACATGTTATGTTAGAAATTTATGCAGATGTCTATGAATAATAAAACTCATAAGGTATTGATTATCTTCAGTTACCACCTAGTGGATGATTTTCGTTCCATTATCCTGTCAGCTGTAAAAAATAAGTATCGAATTTTTGCCCTTGATATAGAGTCAGCTCTAGAGGCTAAGAAGCTAGGAGCAAAATGTGAATTCATTGAAGATTGGTTGAGCGATGAGGAAAGACTCGATCTTCATCGAACGGCTAGAAGCTATGAAGAAGATTTTTCTCTCAATTTCTATGAAGATCCTAATTTACAAAAAATTGCTCGGCAGGATCGCGTTGTATTTAATTGCTATTGGTATGAATATTCGCTTCAAAGGATGCTATATAAAAAATTTCAATTTATAGGCATAACACACCTTAAATTTTTAAAGTTTAAAGGATTTGGACCGGCTGTTCATGAATCACCTTCTGAGACTTTTGGTAGCTATTGGGCACATCAAAAAGGTCCGATTTTGATTGATCCGATTATCATTTCTAAACAAGATAACTGGTTTGAAAGATTTAAAATAGAGGTCAAAAAGAAAAGTAACTTTATTTTAGGAGCGATGTTTGCTCAGAGAAAGAATAGCCCCACAAAAACAATTATTTTTTCTTGTACTTTTGAAGAATTCTATTATTACAAAGAATTAATCCTATCTCTTCAGCAGAAAACTAATAATAATATATTTCTTTTAATATCGAATATCAGTCATCTTGCAGCCTGGAAGCTTTCAAGACAGCATAAGATAAGAATTAGGAGTCTAAATTTAAGCTATAAAAAAACAATATTGAGGACCACATCTCAAGTCAAGCACTCTAAACAACTCAACAATAGCGCCGTAGAGACCGCATATTATATGGATGAGAATAACTTTAAATATTTTGAAAAAGTAAGGTGGCCATCTTTGCTTGGTTTTAAAGATAAACTTGCTGTGTTAATTATGAAGCTCAACCCCTCCCTAATTGTCTTCACTGCATTGGAAGATTATAGAAATCAAATGGTAGGAGAAATTGCTTTTAAAAATTCAATTAAATCGATAAGTTTGCCGCATGGCATTTTAGCATCCACAAGAAGAGGTATCTCAACAGCAAATGAATATGCTGTTGGCAACAACCTTGCAAAAAAGATTGCTAGCTCATCAGGGATTGATAATAAAAATATTATAGTGCTTAAGGGTCTAGATCCTGAGCATGAGTATGAAATGAATCAAAAGGCAAATTTAAAAGAGGGGTTTCAAATCCTCGTATTGACTAATCCAGTAAAATCTTCGTCTGAGACAAGAGTTTATAGTGCCCCTCCTGTAGGTTACAAAAATCAAATTCAGGGCCTTCAAGATATCAGTAACTTGAATCAAAATGCTGAAGGCATAAATATTATTTTAAAAACTCATCCAGGATGGCCTGAAGCAGAAATCATTGAATACGCTGATGAATCTCTGCTGGAGCTCTTATGCTCTCCTGATACTAGTTTAAGCGATTTAATTCCTCGAATTGACCTTGTGATTGCTTTAAATTACTACGGCGCGGCATTAGTTACCGTAGCTCGACATTGCAAGCCAATAATTTTTCATTACACGGCTCCAATATCTCAATTTGATATTATGAACCCCTCATATTCTATATTTTTACAAGCTGGAGAAGGTTCTGCAACTTATGCGGAGCTTCATGATAAGTGTAATTTAGTTAAAAGTAATAAAGCTTATAGAGATCAGCTATCAGATAGATCTAAGGATTTTTCAAAGAAATTTATTGCCCCAAAAGATGCTGCTGAAGTGTCAAATTATTTAACAGCAGAGTATCTTAGAGCTATAAATTAGGTTCTGGATAAGTATGCTGAATAGTTTAATATTAAACACATTGCTAGCTCTAAAAGGTCGCAAGTATTTTATCCCATCCAGATCCCCAATCTATTTGCTCCGAAACCTTGCTGCTTTCATCAGGATGTAGAAAATTTTCAATCTGATCTAAGTTTAATTCTTGAAAATAACCAATTGATCTCCAGCGCTTTGCATTAGATGAAAACTTTTGAATTAAATTAAAATCTTTTTGATCATCTTTATAATTAAAACAAATAATTCCTTTCTTGCCGAGATATTCAATCTCTTGCACAGTTGTTCCAAGTGCAGTCATGACTACAGCAGAATTTTTAATATATCTATATGTAGAACTGGGATTTTCAATAAACTTAAACTCAGGAAACCGCATCTGGAAATAATCAAGGCGTTTACCAAAGCCAGGTCCAATAATTATTGCCACTCCTTTCCATAACTTCTTTATTTGAAGATATTCAATTACCTTGGTTGTGATGTCATTTGGGTCGGATCCACCAAATGTAATTAGTAGGTTAAATTTTTCTTCAGGCTCAACTTTTTCTTCACTTCTAATTGCAACATATTCTTTGCCAGAAAAAACATGAGTTGTTTTTGCAATCTCAGCTAATAACTCCGAATCATAATAAAAAGATGGAAATATACTGATATTAAAATCAGAAACCCAGGTGCGATAAGAGTCTATAGATAACGAAACTGCGCTGCTCATTCGTATTCCGTCTAAAAAAGAAATATCTTCTTCTTTCGTGTCTGCAAAAAAAATATACTCATCCTCATTGCTCTGAAAATTACCCAGATGTTCAATCTGAAGACGTCTATCAAGAAAGAATTTTTTTTGAATATTATTAGTATACAAAAAAATATAATCAAAATTTTGTAGATATTTGGTCCAAATTGCATAAGACCTATAAAGATGCCCTAAGCCCTGTTCTTGAGAGCCATCTGCATATAGAATAATTTTTTTCTTCAATACAATTACTTAGCTATTTCTAGCCTTGTGTGCTTCAGAGGTCTCAGCCCATCACTAGGATCAGCCCGCCATTCTTTTTCAATCACTTCAGAAACAGAATGCTGCTTAATTCCATTGCCATCGATTACTTCAATCTCACGAGTGAAGTCAATCACCTGCTTTATATCATCAGGCAACCAACAATGGCCAGTTGAAAATTCCTCACCCTTTCCGTCTAAATCTAAATGAAATTCTACATGTGATGCATTCCATTTATTAATCGCTCTAAATAAGATACTTTTAGATACTGAATGGTCTGACCAGCCCACCGAGCAGCCTGTAGCATTTCTGATAGTCTGAATACAGGAAAGGTTTACATCTTCAGATTTTGAAGGATAGGATGAATTGCAATGAAGAACAGTTGGGGCAGAGGAACCATATTTCATAATAATATTAATTGCTGCGTCAATCTCTGACATATCCGCCATGCCGGTTGAAATAATTATTGGCAATCCTGTCTCAGCGCACTTTTGAATTAAGTCATGCCAAAGTAATTCATATGAAGCTATTTTCAAATAATCTACATGCTCAGCCAATTCGTCTACCGCATCTAGATAAAATGGCGTGCAACCAAATTGAATGCTTTTTTCTGTGCATCTATTTTTTAGTTCAGGAAGAAATTCTAATGGAAGTTCCCATGCTTTACGGAGTGCAATTTCAGGCTTAGCTGTAATGGCCTCATGTGAAAATAAATCTTCAATCTTAAATAATTGAAATTTTACAGAATCACAGCCAATATCCGCACTGGTATCTATAAACTTAAAGCATCTTTCTAGATCGCTTGCATGATTTGAAGAAACCTCTGAGATAAAATGAGTCATGTTACGCCTCCGTTATATTTAATAAAAATATGAAATTATTACTATGTTAAGTATCTAGATATGAAATATCAATATTGTCTCGTAGCTCCAATATCATTTCTGAACTTCCTGCAATATAATCTACCAAGAAATTTTCTTTATTAGTAATTTTAAATTGAACATCTAGTCCAGCTTCTTGAGCAATCACTATTCCTGCTGCGATGTCCCATAATTTATTTGCTTTGCCTAATGCCAAACCACACTTACCCTCGGCAAGATAGCTTAGGTTAATAGCAGCTGAGCCTGTTCTTAAGCATCCTTGGGATAAGTCGTTTAGAAGACCAAATAACTCAAATTCTTTAGATCTTTCTTTTGGATTATGCGCTTTGCCAGAAAATGCCATCACACATAAATTTTTATTAATCTCTAATAGGTGTGAATTAATTTTTTTCTGATTTAAAAAAGATCCTAAATTTTTTTGAGCATAATATAGATCTTCTGATATTGGATTGTAAATTACACCGAGTTCTGGCTCCATATTTTTCCAATATGAAATAGAAACACAAAACATTGGTATTCCATGAATGTAGTTTACCGTTCCATCAAGAGCGTCAATGATCCACATTCCCTCTGAATCCTGATCATGCAAACCACTTTCTTCAGTGAGGAATGATTCATCAGGATACTCTTTTTTGATAATATCTAAAATCTTATTTTCTGAAAGCTCATCTATATCGGTTACAACATCTCGAAGTGATTCTTTTTGACGTTCCTTGAAAACTTTTCCATAGTGCTCTTTTAGAAGATTGCCGCCGGCAACTGCTGCATTAATTGCAACGGTTAGTCTATTCATTTTCAATATCTCCAATAATATTTTTTAAGTTTTCCCATCGATCTATCATTACTTTATAGAGAGCCTCATGAGGATTAAGATTTATGATCAATTGAAGAAAATCACCAGGATCAAGGGCGTCTATTAAAATTTTAATATGGAAGTCTTCATCTTTAACTTCATCATATAAAAAAGCAGCCATTATCCCTAATAAAATATTTTCAGGTATCTTGCCTG
>Ga0075447_10000197_pt1 | contig 29723 bp, 28 predicted proteins | sample CoawatmetaG10DNA_FD_72352 | JGI IMG/M metagenome (GOLD analysis project Ga0075447, IMG submission 72352) | Marine microbial communities from the West Antarctic Peninsula - Coastal water metaG104-DNA | ecosystem: Environmental > Aquatic > Marine > Coastal | place: Atlantic Ocean: West Antarctic...
ATCTCATTTTAATCTAGATAAGACTTATCAGTTTCTATTAATAATTTTGGCATTTTTAATGCCTCTAACTGTATTTGGAGCTAATCTTATAATTGTTCTAATATGTGTTCTTTGGCTAATGTCTGGAAACTATAAATATAAATTCCAACAAATTATAAGTAATAAACTAATACTTGCATCGATCATCTTTTTTCTCCTTCATCTTGTTGGGTTGATTTGGACAGAGGATTTGAGTTGGGGACTCCATATTGTTCATAAAATGTGGTATTTCATTGGACTTTTCCCAATACTTTTCACAATTGTAAGAAAGGATTATATAAAACATTATGTCATTGCATTTCTTTTTGCCATTTTTATTACAGAAGTTGTATCGTATTTAGTGTGGTTCGAATTAGTCCCTCCTTTTAAAAATGCAACTATAGAAAATCCAACTCCATTTATGAGTCATATTTCTTATAATCCAATTTTATCCTTCGCAATATACTTAGTTCTTCATGAAGTATTTTTAAATAAAAAATTATCAAATATACAATTTTCTTTCTATAGTTTTTTTGCAATTAGTATGACAATTAATATGTTTATCACTGGGGGGAGGGCAGGACAAGTTACTTTTTTTGTAATGCTTGCAATATTAATTTTTCAGGTTTTAGATAAGCAAAGAATAAAGTCAATTCTAACTATTTTAATAACTATTCCTTTAATATTTTTTGGGTCTTATCAATCCAGTGAACTTTTTAAAAAAAGGGTTGACTTATCAGTATTTGAAGTAATGAATTACTCTGAAAATAAAGAGTCATCTCTTGGGTCAAGAATTAATTTTGGACTAAATTCACTTGAAGTGATTAAAGAAAATTCACTTATTGGCGTAGGCACAGGTGATTTTCCTTCTGAGTATAAGAAAATTAATGATATTGCTTCACCAGAATATCCAAGTACAGATAACCCACATAACATGTATATCTTAATTTTAATGCAACTAGGTATTCTTGGACTCATCAGTATGATGAGTATTTTTTATTATCAAATTAAACTTTCTTTCAATTCCAAAAATAAATTTATCCAAAATTCTGCTATTACACTTCCACTTCTATTTTTAGTTATGATGTTAAGTGATTCATATCTTTTGGGCCACTATACTTCGTTGTTGTTCGTTTTTTTTAGTTCCTTTTTATATAAAGATTTTGAAAAGTCCTAAAAAAATTCTGATTATTATTCAGCGCTCAAATGGAGATGTTTTTTTAAGCAATAGTCTTATTCAACAGTTGTATGAATACTATCTTAAACCTAAAATAGATCTCTTAGTTAATGACGACACTTTTGATGTTGCAAGTTTGATTCCATGTATAAATAAAATTCATACATTTTCATATCAAAAGAAAAAAAATAGTAGATGGAAACAAGAAATAAATCTTGTTTTGAATCTGTATAAAAAATATGACTTAAGTATTAACTTAACTGCGAGTGATAGGAGTGTTTTATATGCTCTTTTGGCTGGGAAAACATCTATTAGTGCAATTGAAAAAGTTAACTATAAATCTTGGTGGAAGAAGAAGTTTCTTGATCATTATTATTATTCTGACATAACAAGACATATATTATTAAATAATCTGGAACCATTAAGAATATTAAACATTCGACATGATAATCTTCAAAAGCCAATTAATACTTTAAGTAATGACTTTTTTAAGATTAAAGCAAAGTTGAAGAGTCAGGATATTAAAAAATTTATTATTTTTCATCCCTCAGCACAATATAACTATAAGGTTTATCCTAAACACTTACGATTTAAATTACTTACTTTGCTTAATACTCTAGAAATACCTATAATCATCACCGGTGGAGGTGCTGAGTTAGACTTAAATATTAAAAATGAAGTACCAGCTCTTCAAAATATTTATAATTTTATTGGAGAAACTTCGCTTAAAGATTATTTAATTTTAAGTGAATTGGCATCGGCATATATTGGAATGGATACTTTAAATATGCATATAGCGGCTTCACAAAATAAGCGAATATTTGCAATATTTGGACCTACAAATATATCAATGTGGTCTCCTTGGTCGAATCAAGTAAGATCCGCTACCTCAAAAAATAAACCTATTCAAACTTATGGAAAAAATACAATTTTTCAATCTTCTTCACCTTGTGAAGTTTGTGGTTTTATTGGCTGTGGAAGCAATCATGGTAAGGTAGATTTTTCTTATAGCATTGACCCAGAAGAAATATTTAATGAAGTTAGTAGATGGTATCAAAGTAGTGGAATTTAAAAAAACGTTTACTCTTCCTTTTGAATTTGAAATACCAAATTCAACTAGAGAAATTCTTAAAACAAAATCTTTGCCTAGCTCTAGAGTAAAGTTCATAAAGCGTTATTTATATTTGGCATTAAAACGTCAGACATCTTTAGAAATTTATAATATTTTGCCAGATCATAAAAATATTCTTTGGATTAATATTTCAGCACCTAGTCTGGGGGATACTTTGATGGATTTATCTAGTAGAGCTCTTCTCCCTGGTAGGAAAATAGATCTTTTTACTGTTAAAAGTAATTTTAATGTTTATAAAAATGATCCTTACTTTTCTGAGGTTTATTATAAATTTAGTCAAGTCAGTCCAAAAAAATATGATTTGGTGATCATAGATTCATATAGTACAAGAAGTGTTTATATTAAAACTCAAATAGATTGTCTAGCCCCCTTTGTAGGAATGTTTGGTTTTTATAACGGACCTGAAGTCAATAGAGTTCTTTATAGTTTTCATCAAATGAATAACTTATTAGGATATCAATACAATGATAAAGAAATAAATAAATTGTCTAAGCCCTCAATTTATATTTCTAAAGGAGATAAAGAGTTTGTGAAGAGGCAAAAGCTGCCTTCAGAATTTATTACAATTGTTATTGGTGGTGAGTGGAGTTTTAGGACTTTTAATAATTGGGATTTAGTAATACAAGAATTAATTAAACTAAATAATAGTATCAAAATAATTTTGATTGGCTCAGGAAATGGAATAAAAACTGCAAATCTTATAATAGACAAGTTCTCTAATGATAACGTACTAAGCTATGTTTCTAAATTCACCTTTAATCAAACGGCTGAGTTGATACATCAAGCTAAATTTATAGTATGTTGTGATGGGGGTCTTATGCATGCTGCACATTCAGTCGGGACAACCTCTGTTTCATTGTTGGCAAAGTTAGATAGTGACATGCAATTAACCGAGGCAATTAACTCTTTTCCTATTTTTGATGACTTAGATGTTAATAATATCTCTATTGAGAGTATCGTAAGCCGGTGCAGAGAGGCTGCTAATTTCGCTGATAGTCATCTTCTAGACGGATAATATCATCTTCTCCTAAATAACTTCCTGTTTGTATCTCAATAATTTCTAAAGTGCTGCTATTTGGGTTTTCAAGTCTATGAATTTGACCTTTTGGTATGTAGGTTGATTGATTTTTAGTTAATTTAAAAACTTTTTCACCACAAGTAATTATTGCAGTACCTGAAATAATAACCCAATGTTCTGCGCGAAATTCATGCTTTTGTAATGATAATTTTGCCTTAGGATTTACAAAAATTCTTTTTACTTGGAATTCTTTACCAGAATCAATTGAGTCGAAGTAACCCCAAGGCCTGAATATTTTTCTATGATTAATTGACTCACTTCTTTTTTCGATATTTAACTTTGCAACAATTTTTTTAATATTTTGATCATATGTTTTATTTAAGACTAGAAGGGCATCTTGAGTATCAACAATTACAATATTATTTAAGCCAATTGCTGAAATGAGACGGTTTGAGCTATGAATATATGAATTTTTTACATTGTCAATAATTACATCTCCTTCAATAACATTATTATCTAAGTCTTTATTTTTGACATTGTGAATCATAGACCATGAGCCAATATCAGTCCATCCGGCATCTAAAGGCACAACTACTCCATTCTTTGTATGTTCCATAACCGCATAATCAATTGAGTTAGAAGGACATTTATAAAATTCATCATTAATTAACCTAATAAAATCATCATCCATCTTGCTAGATTTAAATGATTTCCTGCATGCAATGAGTATATCTGGTGCAAATTTATTGAGTTCACTTAGATATGTGGAAGCTTTGAACATGAACATGCCACTATTCCAAAAATAGTTCCCAGATTCTATGTATTGTTCTGCAATTTTTTTATCTGGCTTTTCTTTAAATGATTGAATATTGAAGTATTCAGATTTTTCACTAACTTTAGCTTCTATATATCCATATCCTGTTTCAGGAGTTAATGGATTAATCCCAAAGGTTACAAGTTTTCCACTATCAGCAAGTTTTTTTGCAATTTCAATTGAGTTAATGAAGGCAGTTTTATTCTGAATTACATGATCTGCTGATAATATAAGGAGAGTTGGATCATTATAGTCATTAACTAGATTAATTGATGCTAGAGCAACAGCAGGTGCAGTATTCTTACCTATTGGTTCTAAAATAATTCCATTATTTTTTTTGTCAATCTGTCTTAGTTGTTCAGCAACAATAAATCTATGCTGCTCATTGCAGACAATAAGTGGATTTTCTATATCTTCTGGGAGGCGATTAATTGTGTCTTGAAAAAGAGTCGATTCGTTTATGAGATTTATAAATTGTTTTGGATATTCGCTTCGAGATAGAGGCCATAATCTAGTTCCACTTCCGCCTGATAAAATCACTGGAACAATCATTTTTTTGACTTATTAATCATTGTAATTGGAACTCTCCACTTTTCTTTAGCTTCTAATAATTTTATATATCTATAAAAAGTTCCTTCAAAATTACTTAAGGCGATTATAAATCCAGGACCCCCGTCTAAGAAACCAAGCTTAAAAATATAATGCTTTAAAAAAGACCATACCCCATGAATGAATGCAATAAAAAAACTACTCTTTTGATCTTTATTTATTAACTTTTCAATCCCAAGAGTTGAGTAGCGGTTTGTTTTAAATAATAATTCCTCAATATTTCTAAATGGCAGCTGCCAGATACAATTATTTATAACTCCAATCTTTTTATCACTAAGGCTTATGAAGCCTTCATGGACTTGATCTAAAGTGTATTTCATCTTACCATTTTTAAATAATTGAGGTTGTCTAAAATTAGGATACCAACCTGAATACTTGATCCATTTCCCCATAAAATAATTTCTTCTTGGTACTCGATAAATATCAAGATCTGAACTCTTTACGATTGATAAGATCTCATCTCGAACTTCTTCAGTGCATCTTTCATCAGAGTCAAGACTAAAAATCCACTCACTTTTACAATGAGAAATTGCCTGATTTCTTAAGTTACCAAAACCAATAAAAGGGATATTAATAACTCTAGCACCTAGTTTTTTGGCAATTTGAGATGTTTTATCAGTACTATGAGAGTCCGCAACAATTATTTCATCTGCCCAGAGTGCACTCTTAATGCAGTCACTAATTTTATCTTCCTCATTGAATGCAATAATATAAACAGATATGCTCATAAAATTAAATAAATAGCATTAAAAACTTTAAAAAAATAATCATCAAACTTATTAAAATATATATAAGTACAAATGTTACCGAATTTTTATTTATTAGTATACTAAATATGACATTGACTAAGGATTACCTCAAAATATAGCTGCATGTATAATTGCGTAAGGAATTTCTTTTAATTTTTTTATGAAATGTAGTTTAATTATTTGTACATACAATTGGCCAGAAGCATTAAATTTCATTTTAGAAAGTGTTTTGGAACAATCGTTATTTCCTGATGAGGTTATTATTGCTGATGATGGTAGTGAAAAATCTACTTTTCAAGTAATAGAAAATTTTGCAATTTTTTTTTCTATCCCTATTATTCATTCATGGCAAAAAGATAATGGTTGTAGGATTCCACACTCCCGAAATCGTGCTATTGCAAAAGCTAATTATGATTACATAATAATGATTGATGGAGATACGGTTCTGCATCATGATTTTATTAAAGACCATATAAGGTTTGCAAAGCCTGGAGTTTATATTCAAGGAAGTAGGGCTTTGATTCAAGAGCAGTTTACAATAAATTTATTTAAAAATAATCTTTTTAAAGTACCTTCATTTTTTTCAAAAAATGTTACAAACAAGTCAAATTTAATACGATTTCCACTCCTTTCATTCTTAATGAGTTTTTTAAAAAGTAAGAACATTAATCGTATTCGTGGATGTAATTTTTCACTATTTAAGAAAGATATTCTTAAAGTTAACGGTTTTAATGAAGAGATAACTACGTGGGGAAGGGAAGACAGTGAGTTTGTTCAAAGGTTGTTTAATTCAGGTGTTCTTAAACAGCATTTAAAATTTTCAGGGATTCAATACCATTTATTTCATAATGAAAGAGTAACTAATAGTCAAGAGAGTGCTGCTTCTAATAATGTTTTTCTAGAGCATGCCATTCAAAAGAGTTTGACATGGTGTGATTCTGGTATCGATAGGTACCTATAAGTGTTTTTAAATACAAGAATAAAAGCATATTTACTTAGATTATTTACAACTAAAAAAGCAAGAAATTTTGATATAAAAGATGTAAAAAAAGTTTTATTTTTTCGTTATGATCGTATAGGTGACATGGTTATTTCGACACCTGTTTTTAGAGAGTTGAAGCTTTCTTTACCAGAAATAAAGATATCTGTTTTAGCAAGTAAAGTTAATCAATCAATTTTAAGTAATAATCCTTATATTGATCATATTTATGTAAATAATAAACATAGCTTTTTGAGCGACTTAAAAACGTTATTTGATCTTAGAAAAAAAAATTTTGATGCTTGCATTGAGTTTGATCATTCAGTTATTCCACATGCCATAATTCGATTAAAAATTATTAATCCAAAAGTTGTAATTTCAGTTTTTAAAAAAGGAAGATATGGGGTTGAAGGGAAAGATTTAAAGTTGTATGACTTCTATACTGAAAAGAAAGATAATTTACATTTTCGTGATATTTGGCTTGAAACTCTTTCTCCATTTGGCATAAATCTGAAATCTAATCATTATGATTTGTTTCGTACAGCATCTCAAAATGAAGTAGCACAAAATTTTGTAAGTAAGTTTCATGGCAAGTTTCTGATTGGAGTTAATCTTGAGGGTGCAGCAAAAGGTAAGAAAATTGAATATGAAGATTTAGAGAAAATTTCTAGAAGGTTGTATGAAATTCATAATAATATTAAAATCATTATTTTATCCACACCAAATAATTATCAAAATCTCAAGGAGATAATAAAAAAAATGGGACTAGATTATGTTTTAATGAGTTATAAGACTGATACTATTTTGGATGTTGCAGCACTTATAACAAAATTTGATTTAATTATTACGCCTGACACTTCAATAGTTCATATTGCATCAACTTTTGACAAGCCTATTGTAACTATTCATGAAAATAACAAAGATAGTTATGAGCTTTTTGCGCCTACTAGCCGACTTAATAGAACAGTTTTTTCAAATTCAAAGAATAGCTTAAATGGCTTTTCTTTAGATCTATTGACTAACTTCTGTTTAGAGTTAATTAATTTAATTAAAAAGGAAAATCATGATTAGACGATTAAAATATCTATTAAAATCAAAATCCTTTAGTTTTGTTAAAGATCTTAAAAATAAAGGCCATCATCTTAGATCCATTAAATGGAATGATAAGGAGGTTCACTATAGGACTAGATCAAGTGATATGACTTTAATTTATGAGATTTTATTAAAATCTAAGTACAAATCGGAATATTTTTTTCCTGAAGAGATAAACCCAAAAGTTATATTTGATATAGGTGGAAACATTGGTATAACCTCAGTTTATTTAGCTAGTATATTTCCTGATGCTCTTATCTATGTTTTTGAACCGCTAAAAGATAATTTTGAAATATTACAAAAAAATACCCAAAGCTATAGCAATATTAAGGCTTTTAATTTTGGTCTTGGCTCTCAAAATGGAAGTTTTAAGGTTTATTTAAGCGATGATTCTGAGAATTTTGGTGGCGTGTCTTTCTATCCAGACGGTGAGGGCAATAAAAGAGAGTCTTATGCTGAATGTGAAGTAAGAAATATTAATGATGTTATTAGTGAATATGGTATTAGTTGTATAGAATTGATTAAGATTGATACAGAAGGGGCTGAATTTGATATTTTATCAAGTATAAGTGATAAAGTTATTAGAAAAACGTCTTGGATAACTGGAGAGTTGCATGGAAATAGAGATTTTGATTTACTAAATTATCTTAATTCTATTGGCTTTTCAATTAGTTTAAAAAAACATATTGATGAGAGGTTATTTATGTTTAATGCCGGTAAATTTGAAATTACTTCCAAACTAAGTAGGAGAGACATAAAAGCGCTTTAAGGGCTTTTAAATTATTGAAATGAAAGTTAGCGCATTCACATTTATAAGGAATGGACAGATATTAGGTTATCCATTTTTACAGTCAATTCAATCTATTCTCCCAATAGTGGATGAATTTGTCATTAATGTAGGAGATAGTGAAGACGATACATTAATATTGATTCGCTCAATTAATGATAAAAAAATTCGAGTAATTGAGTCAAAATGGAATGATACAATGCAGAGTCGTGGCTACGTCTATGGGCAACAAAAAATGATTGCGCAGTTTAACTGTACAGGTGACTGGGCTTTCTATATTGAGGGTGATGAGGTTTACCATGAAGATGATTTAGAGAAAATTAGAAAATCCATGGAAATGCATTTAAACGACAAAAAAGTGGAAGCTCTTGTTTTTGATTTTAATCATTTTTATGGCAATGCCAATAGTGTACTCAAATCTCCTGGATGGTATCGATCTGAAGCAAGAATAATTAGAAATTCAGTGAGGTCTTATGCTCCAGATGGGCTTTTTTGGCTTGTTCTGAAATCTAATAAAAAAGGTAGGTACCCAAAGGCTAAGCATACTGGAGTATGTTGTTATCACTATGGATGGGCACGAAGTGAGGAGCAAATGAATCTAAAGAGTAGTAAAGTTCAGAAGTATTGGGGTGGTGAGCCAGCTAAAATTGACTATACTCAAATGGATCAGTCAATTCTTCATGAGTTTCAAGGGACACATCCAAAAGTTATTGCAGAATGGCTCCCTAAAGATCTGGGTATATATCAAACTAATCCAGAATACATACTAACTCGAAAGCAAAAAAATCACCAATTAAAAATGAGACTTGAAAGGTTTTTTAATATTGACTTAAGTAAAAAACATTTTAAGTTGATTTGATGAAAATCTTTATTGAGCTCCCTACATGGCTTGGTGATTCAGTAATGGCTACTCCAGCTATTGAAAATTTAGTTAATTTTTTTAGTGATACAGAAATCACATTAATTGGTTCAATTGTTTCAATTGAGGCTTTAAAAAATCATCCGAAGGTTAATAAAACGCATATCTTAGAAAAAAATTACTTTAGTTTATATAAAGTTATAAAAGATGCTGGTGAGTTTGATGTATTTTTTTCTTTTAGAAGTTCTTTCCGTTCAAAATTTATTAAGTTTTATATTTCGGCTAAAAGTAAATATCAATTTGATAAAAATAAATATAAATGTAATAAAAACCACCAAGTAGAAAAATATAATAACTTTATCAATGATAGCTTAAAAATTAATACTATCGCAAGTAGGTTGATTCTTTATAGTGATAAGCAGGGTAAAGGTAGAAAAAATAGATTATTAGGAATTAATCCAGGCGCTTCCTATGGAAGTGCCAAGCGCTGGTATCCTAAAGAATTTGCATCTGTAGCTGCTGACTTGTCTGGTCAGTATGACATTATTATTTTTGGTGGTCCAGGAGAAAAAGATATCGCAGCAGATATTGAAAAATATTTGATTGAGCATGGAGTCGAGAATTATCAAAATCTAGCTGACAAAACAAATATTAAAGAGTTAATTTCTCAAATTTCTAATCTTGATTTACTTATTACAGGTGATAGTGGTCCAATGCACTTAGCCGCATCATTTCAAATTCCAACGGTTGCAATTTTTGGCCCAACTAATGATAAAGAAACATCTCAATGGATGAACACACAGAGCATAATTGTTAAAAAAAACCTAGAATGTCAGCCTTGTATGAGTCGTTCTTGTCCCCTTGAACACCATAATTGTATGAAGCATGTTAAGGCAGAAGATGTTCTGCATGCAGCTAAAGGACTTGTCAACCTCTAAAAGTAAGGTCAATTAGGTGGCAAATTGTATGACCAATAACGATATGCATTTCTTGTATACGAGGTGTATCTTTTGAGGCCACTACTAAGTTGATATCGCAAATTTTATTCATTAATCCACCGTCTTGACCACTTAATCCTATAGTTTTACATTTTAAATATGACGCCATTTTGAGTGCATTAATAACACTATCACTTCTTCCACTAGTGCTTATTCCAATTACAACATCATCCTTATCTGCTAAAGCTTCAATTTGCCTTTCAAATACACTAGCATAGCTAAAATCATTAGCAATTGAGGTAAGGATAGAGCTATCAGTTGTAAGCGCAATAGCTGGCAATCCTTTTCGCTCAGCTTTATATCTCCCAACAAGTTCTGCAGCAATATGTTGAGCATCGGCAGCACTGCCACCATTACCAAATATTAAGACTTTTCCACCATTGTTAAAACAATCAATACAAAGTTGAGCTGAAAAAGCAACATCTTCAGTCATTTCATGAAGCAAATTTGCAGTTTTTATATGCTCACTAAATTCATTTTGAATAGTATTTTTCATAAATTTTGTATCCTTTCGATGGTATTGGTTGTACTTTTTTCATCAATAAATTTTACTATCTTTAGTTCTTTTGCAATATCTTGACCTATGACTTCTTTGCCTTCATAATCACCACCTTTTACAAGAATATCTGGCTGAATGAGTTTAATTAAGTCATAAGGGGTATCTCCATCAAATAAAACTACGTAGTCTATTACTTCAAGTGAGGCAAGAATATAAGCGCGATCATCTTGAGAGTTTATTGGTCGATTAATACCTTTGAGTTGTCGTACCGATGTATCCGAATTAAGGCCTAAAATTAATATATCACCAAAGTTTTTGGTTTCTTCTAGATACTTCACATGTCCAACATGCAAAATATCAAAACAACCATTAGTAAATATAATTTTTTTACCTTTATTCTTAAGCTCATTAATAATTGAAGATATTTGGCTCCACGTTTTTATATGTTCATCACTAGATGACTTATTAAGGCTTGACTCATAGTTAATGATTTCATTAATTGTTGCAGTTGCTGAGCCAATTTTCCCAACAACAACACCCGATGCCAGATTAGCAAATTTGACAGCTGCGTCAATATCATTATCGCATGATAATGCAAAACCTAAAGATGCAAGTACAGTATCTCCAGCTCCGGTTACATCAAACACTTCTCGAGAAAGAGTGGGATGTATTCTCAATTCTTTATCAAAAATAGCAACACCATCTTCACTTAAAGTAATAAGAGAATAAGTTAAATTGCATTGATTTTTAAGATCTAGTATAGATTGAGTAAGACTTTCCATATCTTTGATCATAATATTTGTTGCTTCACTCGCTTCTTTTTTGTTGGGGGTTAATAGATAAGCTCCTTTGTACTTTGAATAATCTAGACCTTTTGGGTCTACTAGTATTTTCTTACCATGTTCGTTTGCAATAGTGATGAGGGATTGTGTTAGGTCAAAAGTTAAGATGCCTTTGCCATAATCTGAAAGGAGGATGACATCATACTCACTAATAATTTTTCTAAAAACTTCAAGAATAGTGATTTTTGATTCATTATTAATTTCCTCAGTACTTTCTAGATCATAGCGAGCAACTTGTTGTTGTGCAGAGATAATTCTACTTTTTTTACTGGTAATTCGACCTTTTTGGATAATTAAGTATTGAGTATCAATATTAATTTTTAGAAGTAGGTCTTTTAGTTTTTTTGATGCTTCACACGATCCAATTACGCTAATAATATCAACATTAGCTCCTAGTGAAAAAAGATTATTCAGTACATTTCCTGCGCCACCTAATACAGTACTTTCACTATCAATATTAACAACTGGTACAGGAGCTTCTGGAGAAATACGTTCAGACGATCCCCAAAAATAATGATCCACAATTAGATCACCAATAACTAAAATTTTAGGTTTAACTATGGGTAGTGAAATCATATATTTTTTGACCCATGAAGGCGTATGATTTCAGGAATATAATCAGAAATACCCATTTCTAAAGTAAATTCTGGATCAAAATTTAAATTTTCCTTAGTTTTTGAAATATCTGCTTGAGTATTCATTTGATAACCATCATATGGGTTTGTAATGTAATCAGTTCCTAGATTAGTATTAAGTTCTTTTTGCAAAATATCTGCAATTTCTTGAAAATTTCTTGAGATTCCTGTAGCAATATTGTAGATACCACTTTTCTTAGGAGAGCAAGCTTTAATATTTCCTTGTATAACATCATCAATGTAAATAAAATCACGAAATATTTGATTTGAATTATGAAATAAACATGGTGGCTTACCATCTAAAATTTGATGTGCAAGCTGAATTACCATCGATGAGGTTTTAGATTTGTAAAATTCTCTTGGCCCATAAACATTAAAAAATCTTAATCCAGCTATTATTAATTCTGGATTCTCTTCTGAGTACTTTAGAGCAATCTGGTCCATAACATATTTACTATATCCATAAGGATTTTCTGGATTTTCTCTTCCAATAGTTTGGGGTGAAGGCAGGTTTCCATAAGTTGCTGCTGAACTCGCATAAACCATAATTGATTTATTTTTTTTGGCTAATTTCAGTAAATCATAAAATGAATTTACATTGGATTTCATTACAATTTCTTGATCATATACTCGAGTATCTGAAATAGCAGCATGATGAAAGATAAAATCAAACTTATGATTATCCAACAATGCCAAATCATTTTTGTTATTAATACTACCGCAAATAATATTACCTTTAAAACCAATTAAATTTTTATAATGACCGAAGCTTTTCAAGTTTCCATTGAGGAAAGTCTTATCGCTTCTAAAACAATCAAATATTATTACTTCAGCCTTTGGAAAGTTATTTTGAAAATAAAAGGCTAAATTACTACCTATAAATCCAGCTCCACCAGTTATAAGAATAGTTTTGTTATTAAAGTCTAATTTGTTGTGCATTCTATTTTAATAATTTTTCTTTAATTATAGAGCATCATTAATTACTATATTTATTAAACACGAAAGTGTAATAACTAAAAATATTGAATCGTTGGTATTTTTTTTTATAATTTAGATTGTTCAAAGGTTGAACATAATTCAATTAATAAGATAGAATGGTGAACTTTAGTACAAATTTTATACATTTTTATGTATTTTACTGCGGTAGCCTGCACAAAACTTTACTGCCAACATCATGAACAATAAAGACATTCGACTTGATTTGCTTAGTAAGCTAGACTCAAATCCTCAGTACACTCAAAGAGAGCTTGCTCAAGAAATGGGAGTTAGCCTTGGAAAGGTTAATTACTGTATGAAAAAGTTGATTGAAAAAGGTTGGATAAAGTTTATGAATTTTAATCTCAATCCAAATAAAGCCGGATATATATACATTTTAACTCCAAAAGGTATTGAAGAAAAAACCCGACTCACTTTTGCATTTCTAGCAATTAAGATTAACGAGTATAAATTGTTAAAAAAAGAAATTAATAAACTCAAGCTTGATGCTGAAAAAATAGAGTTTGATGCAAAATAGTTTTTGTGAGTTTTAGGTATTAATTTTAAATTGGTTTATGGGTATAAAATGAATTCTATGAGTAAAATTTTTTTAATCACCGGTGGTGCTGGCTTTATTGGCTCTTCAGTTATTCGTCATATCATTGAGCATACTCAACATAGTGTAATTAATCTTGATAAATTGACTTATGCTGGGAATTTAGAGTCATTAGAATCTATTGAAAATAACTCAAGATATGTATTTGAGTATATGGATATCTGTAATTCTGATCAAGTTAAAAGTGTTTTAGATAATCATCAGCCCGATATTATTATTCATTTAGCAGCAGAATCTCATGTAGATAGATCAATTGATGGCCCTGGAGAATTTATTCATACAAATATTACAGGCACATATGTTCTGCTTGAACAATCAAGAATCTATTGGAGCAATTTGAAAAGTGCTAAGAAATTAGGCTTTAGATTTCATCATGTTTCTACTGATGAAGTTTATGGGGATTTGGGGGATACTAATGGTTTGTTTACTGAGGATATGGCATATGCTCCAAGTTCACCATATTCGGCCTCAAAAGCAAGTTCTGATCATTTAGTAAGGGCATGGTATCGAACTTTTAATTTACCAACGTTAATAACTAATTGTTCAAATAACTACGGACCATACCAATTTCCAGAAAAACTTATTCCACTTGTAATTCTTAATGCTATAAAAGGAAAAAATTTACCCATATATGGTGATGGTAAGCAAGTACGTGACTGGCTTTATGTAGATGACCATGCAAAAGCTCTTCTTCATGTTGCTATTAATGGAGAGATTGGAGAAACATATAATATTGGTGGGTACAATGCAATTGAGAACATTGAGGTGGTTAGAATAATTTGTTCAATATTGGATGATTTGAAGCCAAGTCGGTTAAATGGTGTAAAAAAATATGAGCAGCTAATTACTTATGTAACGGACAGGGCTGGGCATGATTCAAGATATGCAATTGATGCGTCAAAAATTTATGATGATTTAGGATGGTCTCCTGAAGAAACTTTTGAAACAGGAATTCGTAAAACAGTGAAATGGTACCTTGATAATTTACTTTGGGGCGAAAATGTTCAAGATGGAAGCTATCAAGGCCAAAGGCTAGGAAACAACAAACTATGAAAGGAATATTGTTAGCCGGAGGCTCAGGTTCACGTTTATATCCATTAACTAAAGTAGTATCTAAACAGCTGATGCCTATTTATGACAAGCCAATGATATATTACCCATTGTCAGTTTTAATGCTTGCTGGTATAAGAGATGTACTTATTATTTCTACACCTGAAGATTTACCCAGATTTGAGCGTCTTTTAGGTGATGGATCGAGTATTGGTATGAATTTTAGCTATATTGTTCAGCCATCGCCAGACGGTTTAGCTCAAGCTTTTATCTTGGGTAAAGAATTTATTGGTGACGAGGATACATGCCTTATTCTAGGAGATAATATTTATTATGGTCACGATATGGCAAAGATATTAGTCAATGCTGTAGAAAAAGCTTTTGCTCAAAATATGGCTACTGTTTTTGGTTACCATGTCAATAATCCTGAGAGATATGGGGTAGTTGATTTTGATTTGAATGGTAAGGCTCTCGGAATTGAAGAAAAGCCCATTAAACCTAAAAGTAACTATGCTATTACAGGACTGTACTTTTATCCGAATGATGTGGTTAAAAAAGCTGCTGAAGTTTTGCCTTCTGATAGAGGGGAGTTAGAAATAACAACGATAAATGAAATGTATCTTAGAGAAGAGCGTCTTTCAGTCGAATTACTTGGAAGAGGTTACGCTTGGCTAGATACTGGCTCTCATAACAGCTTATTACAGGCTGCTACATTTATTGAAACTATTGAAAAAAGACAAGGGTTAAAAGTAGCTTGTATTGAAGAAATTGCATTTGAGAAAGGATATATAAGTAAGCAGCAACTTTTAGATCTTGCTCATTCTCTTTCAAATAATCAATATGGGCAATACCTTCTCAGACGTGCAGAGGAGTTTAGTTGAAATATACGCCTCAATCGATTCCAGAAGTTTTATTATTAGAGCCAAAAGTGTACGGAGATGAAAGAGGCTACTTTACAGAAACCTTTAGGCAGGATTTGTTTGAAGAGTTACTTGGCTTTGAGATTAATTTTATTCAGGATAATGAATCTAAATCCGCGAAAGGAGTTTTGCGAGGATTGCATTACCAATTGCCTCCGTTTTCTCAGGCTAAATTGGTGAGAGTTGTTGATGGAAGTATTTTAGATGTAGTTGTTGATATCAGGAAAAATAGTTCCAATTTTGGCCGTCATTTATCAGTTAAATTAACATCTGATAATAAACGCCAGCTATTTATACCTAAAGGATTTGCCCATGGTTTTATTGTTCTTAGTGAAACTGCAATATTTTCATATAAAGTCGATAACTATTACTCAGCTGCTCATGAACAAGGACTCGCTTTTAATGATCCTGAATTAGGTATTAATTGGCAGGTAGATATAAAAGATATTAAGTTATCTGATAAAGATAATAAATATCCAAAACTATCAGATGCAATATATCTCTTGTAGAGGGCGAAAGTGAAAATATTAGTTACTGGAAAAAATGGCCAATTAGGCAAATCAATTAACAAAGTTATTTTAGATAGTCAACCACTCCACAAATTCCTTTTTATAGGTAAAGATGAGTTAGATTTTAGTAACTCAGAAAATATTTCAAACTATTTTACTAAAAATAATTTTGATGTCATTATTAATTGTGCTGCATATACAAATGTAGAGAAAGCTGAGCTGGAAATTGAATTAGCAAATGAGGTTAATTATAAATCAGTTGAGGAGCTAGCAAAGATTTCCAAAAAGCTGAAAATGAAATTAATACATATTTCAACTGATTATGTTTTTGATGGTAAAGTTTCTAATTCTTATCTAGAAGTTGATAGTACTAATCCAGTAAATGTCTATGGTAGAACTAAATTAGCTGGTGAAATGGCTATAATTGAAATTATGAAATCTAATGCATTAGTTATTAGAACAAGTTGGCTTTATTCAGAATTTGGGAATAATTTTGTTAATACTATTTTAAAACTAAGTAAAAAGAAAAAAAGTATTAATGTAATTGGGGATCAATTTAGTAGCCCCACTTTTGCAACTGATTTGGCAAAAGCAATACTATTGATTATTAATGGGCCTATATTTGCCCAAGATCAACATGAAACTAAGCTTTATCACTATTCCAATGAAGGGGAATGTAGTTGGGCTAGTTTTGCTAAGAAAATTGTAGAATTATCTAATAATAATTGTGAAGTTAAAGATATTTTATCATCTGACTATGATGCCATCGCAAATAGACCTCAAAAGACTACATTGAATAAGGCTAGAATAACTGAGGAATTTAATTTAAAAATTCCACATTGGAAAAAGTCTTTAAAAAAATGTATTGAGTTTGGAGTTCTTTAAGCTAATTTTTTGAATCTGTTTTGAGAAAAATTAACTCTTAAGGTATAAATTTTTTGTTTCTTTTAAGGCATAATATCCTACTTGTTGTTATCTTTTTTCTCTTTACAAAAACTGTTTTAAATTAAAATAATTATGAAAGAAAATATTTGCATAATTGGCTTAGGCTATGTAGGACTTCCACTTGCTGTTGAATTTGGAAAGAAGAGAAAAGTTATTGGCTTTGACATAAATGTCGAAAGAATTGAGGAATTAAAAACTGGTTATGACTCTACGCTTGAAACTTCATCTCTTGAACTCCAAGAGGCAATGCAGTTGAGTTATACAACAAATATTAATGATATTAAAAATTGTCAGATTTATATTATTACTGTTCCTACTCCTATCAATAAAGATAAAAAACCTAATTTAACTCCTCTTAAAGATTCTAGCAAAACAGTCGGTAAGATCCTTGATAAAGGTGATGTAGTTATTTATGAGTCAACAGTCTATCCTGGTGCAACAGAAGAAATATGTGTGCCAATACTTGAAAAAAATTCAGGTTTTAAATTCAACTTAGATTTTTTTTGTGGATATTCACCTGAACGAATCAATCCTGGAGATAAAGAACATAGATTAACTTCAATAGTAAAAGTGACTTCTGGCTCTTCTCCTGAAATTGCTAATAAAGTAGATAATTTATATAAAGAAATTATTGAAGCTGGTACTTACATGGCTAGCAGTATTAAAGTTGCTGAGGCTGCAAAAATAATTGAAAATACGCAAAGAGATGTAAATATTGCACTTATTAATGAACTTGCCCTTATATTTAAAAAACTAGACATTGATACTCAAGAGGTTCTTGAGGCTGCAGGTACAAAGTGGAATTTTCTTCCATTTAAGCCTGGCTTAGTTGGAGGCCATTGTATTGGTGTAGACCCATATTATTTAACATATAAAGCAATCGAAGTTGGGTACAATCCAGAGATGATTCTTACTGGACGAAAACTTAATGATAATATGGGTTTTTATGTAGCTGATCAAGTGGTTCAATTGATGGAAAAAAAGAACATTCATCTTAAGGATTCAAATATTTTGATTATGGGATTAACATTTAAAGAAAATTGTCCAGATTTACGAAATACTCGTGTAGTTGATTTAATTCGGGCATTCGAGAACTTTAGTTCTAATGTTGAAGTATATGATCCACTAGTCAACAAGAAAGAATCTACCAGGGAATATTCTATCACTCCTATAGATAGCCCTCAAAAAGGGAAATATGATGCTATTGTAGTTGCAGTTGCTCACGATGAATTTAAAAAATTATCTTTGAAAGAAATAAAGAGTTTTGGAAAAAACAATCATGTGCTTTATGATATTAAATATTTATTAAATATTGATGATGTTGATGGAAGACTATAAATGACTCAATATGAAGCAACCCAGGATTATTTGAAGAATAATCAAAAAATATGGCTTATAACTGGAGTTGCTGGTTTTATTGGATCTAATCTACTAGAGGCCTTACTCATTCTAGAACAAAAAGTTGTGGGATTAGATAATTTTGAAACTGGACACAAACATAATTTAGATAAGGCAATAGAGGATGCTCAGCGCTCAACATCAAAAAATCTTAGAAACAATTTCACATTTATAGAGGGAGACATTAGAAATTTCAAGGACTGTCTTGCCGCATGCAATGGAGTTGATTATGTTTTACACCAAGCAGCATTGGGTTCAGTTCCAAGATCAATTGAAGACCCTTTAAAAACAAATAGTACTAATATTGATGGTTTTTTAAATATGCTTTTAGCTTCTAGAGAATCTAAAGTTGGTCGTTTTGTTTATGCCGCTTCAAGTTCAACATATGGTGATCAACAGGATCTTCCAAAAGTAGAGGATAAAATTGGAAATCCTTTAAGTCCATATGCTGTAACCAAACTTGTTAATGAGTTATATGCAGGAGTTTTTGCAAAAACTTATGGTTTTCAGTCTATTGGCCTCAGATACTTTAATATTTTTGGGAAGAGACAGGATCCAAATGGTCCTTATGCAGCAGTAATTCCAAAATGGGCTTCTGCAATTTTAAATAAAGAGGATGTTTATATTAATGGAGATGGAGAAACAAGCAGAGATTTTTGCTATATTGATAATACTGTTCAGATAAATATACTTGCAGCAACAGTCTCTAATAAAAAGGCTCTAGACCAAGTTTATAATGTTGCTTTGAATGATAGAACAAGCTTAAATAAACTTTATCAAATGATTGAAGAAAGGATAATTCAAAATGTGCCAGGATTAGAAAAAAGAAGTCCAATTTATAGAGATTTCAGATTGGGTGATGTAAGACATTCACAAGCAAATATTAATAAGGCTCAAAAATTATTAAAATATGATCCTAAATATAAAGTATCAGAAGGAATTGAAAATACTATTGACTGGTATCTAGATAGTTTGCAACAGAAAAAACTAAGTATTTAATTAAGGAATGTTATGAGCACTAATTATAGTATGGGTTTTATGGGTTATTGTAGTCATGACCCCACAGTTTCTATAGTTAAAAATGAAGACGGTATTTTTAGTCATATTACAGCTGAGGAAGGCTCTCTTTCTCGGTCTAAAAAGTCATACCAATTTCCAATTAGAGCACTTAATTACTGCTTGGATTATTTTGGAATTTCAATTCAAGAAATAGATATATTCTCAATTGATTATATGGATTATAAAAGAACATATAGGACTTCGAATAATTATCGACTTTTAATTGGTGATTACATAAGAGCTAATTTAAATATTGATTCATCTAAAATACAATATATTGATTCACATCATTTAGCGCATGCTTTTACTGCCTTTTATCCAAGTACATTTGATGAAGCAGCTGTAATAATTGTAGATGGACTCGGTTCTGAGCAGCAGACATATTCTATTTATAAAGCATCAAGAGATTCTGGTATCAATAAAATATTTGAGCAGAAAGGAACAGGAATAGGATCTCTATATACAAGAATAACAACAGAGGTATTAGGTTTTGGGCCTGGTGAGGAGGGCAAGACAATGGGCTTAGCTCCTTATGGAGAAAATTATCCAGAACAAGATAAGCTTATTCCAAGTTTTAAAGGTGAATTTAATGGAATGATTGCTGATTATAGTAAGCAGCTTTATAGGGCTCCTGAATCAAGATTAAAAATTAAATTAGAGAAATGTACAGATAGTTCTGATATCTATAGTCCATATTTCACAAGAGTCGCTTATAACCTTCAAAAAGAAACAGAAAGGTTTTTGCTTCACATTGTAAAAGAAACGGTGAGTAAAACCAACTGTAATAATGTTTGTTTAGCTGGTGGAGTTGCATTAAATGCTGTAACAAATAATCTTATTCAAAGCCTTGATTTTGTTGAGAATTTATTTATCCAACCTTCATCTGGTGATTCAGGAATCCCTTTAGGGTTGGCTTTAAGTGGGATGAATTCAATAGTTTCAACTGAAGATTGGATAAAATCTATTAAAAATAAAAAAAATATAAATCAATTATCTAGTATGTATTCATCTGACTTGAAGCCTCTTCAAAATGAAATGGGAGGTAATATAAAAGAAATACTTCATAAATTTAATGTGAAAGTAAATAAATTTAATGCCCAGGAACTTGCACTAAAGATTTCAACTGGAGATATTATTTCATTTTTTCAAAATGGCATTGAATATGGCCCACGTGCCCTTGGAAACAGGAGTTTTTTAGCAGATCCTCGCTCTTCGGAAATGAAGAAAAAGCTGAATAAGAAAATCAAACATCGGGAAGGCTACAGACCTTTTGCTCCAATGGTTCTTCAAGATAAGTTTGATTTATACTTTTCGTCAAGTACAAATTACCATCCACATATGCTCCAGACTCCATATTGTAAAAAAATAACTCAAGAAAAAGCACCAGCAATTGTCCATGTTGATAATACTGCACGAGTGCAAACTTTAAATGAAGAAAATGGAAATTCATATAAAGTACTTAAGCAGTTTGAAAAAATTACTGGAGTTCCTATTTTGATAAATACTTCTTTTAATGATAACAATGAACCTATTGTTCTGACTGAGTTAGATGCAATGTGTTGTTTTTCTAGGACAAATGCAGATGCTCTTGTTATTAATGATATTTACATAAATAGAAAAGATATTTCAGATATTGTTGCATTTACCTCTGAATGTGAATTCATACAGGAAGAAATATGTAGGAATTATTTTGCTAATGCAATAATTAAAAATACTAATATTAATGGTGAAACTAAAACATCTCAAATGATTAATTTTTTGAAATATAACAATGAATTAAGTTTATTTCAAAAAAACCTATACATGCATAATAAACTCATAGAGTTTATTTTAGAAAGAGATTCTTCTAGGGTAATTCTTTTAGATAACTATCATTTTAGATTAATTACTGAAATATTTAATATGTTTGGAGGACATCAAAAGTATTTTCCAAATTATGAGATTATTGAAGATGATATGACCTCACTAAAATCTATAAGAGAAGATTCTGATATTTTGCTTTATAACATCTCTATTTATTTTTATTCTGAATATGCAATAAAAATATTTAAAGATATCAAGGGCCTTAATTTTTTCTATTCTAGAAGTGATAAGTTGCTGAAATTATATGATAGTAAGCTTGATACCGATAGTAATAGTAATAGTAATAGTAATAGTAATAGTGATAGTAATGCTATTGATACAATGATGGATTCATATGAAGTTAATAAAAATAAAAGTATATTTGAGTTTTTTAATAATAATATTTAATCTAAGTCATATTAATAACTACTCCAAATTGTAATTGCATTTTTTTATCACAAAATTCTCTATAGCTTTGAAAATCAACTAGCGTAATAACAACACTTTCTTTATAAAATACAAAATGATATCAACAACTAAATTAGTATGCGTTCAAGGACTTGGATTTGTTGGATCAGCCATGGCAGTTGCTGTAGCGTTAGCAACAAATGAAGATAAAAGTCCAATGTATGATGTCATAGGTGTTGACTTGCCAAATAATGAAGGAAATAAAAGAGTAAATTCAATTAATGAAGGAGTTTTTCCGTTTGCAACCTCGGATGAAAATCTTTCTAAATCTATTAAAAAGGTTTCTAATCAGGGAAACCTTAAAGCTACAACTGATTCATCAATCTATGCAAATGCTGACATTATTATTGTTGATATACATTTGGATATTCAGTATCTTGATGATCAGCCTAATTTAGAATTTGAAAATTTTAAGTCAGCAATTAGAACAATTGGTAAGCAAGTTAAAAAAGAAACACTAATATTGATTGAAACTACTGTTCCTCCTGGGACTTGCGAGAAAGTAGTAGTGCCAGTTTTAAGGGATGAATTAAATAAGAGAAATATTAAATTAGATAATATTCATATTGCCCACTCTTATGAGAGAGTTATGCCAGGGAAAGACTATTTGAAATCTATTACAGATTACTGGAGAGTTTTTTCTGGTTATTCAGAAACGGCTGCAAATATTTGCGAAGAGTTCTTGAATAATATAATCAATACTCAAAAATTCCCACTAACTCGATTATCTTCAACTATTGCATCTGAGACTGCTAAGGTTATGGAGAACACTTATCGAGCTGTAAATATTGCTTTTATTGATGAATGGACAAAATATGCCGAAGAAATTGGAATTGATTTATTTGAAGTAATAGACGCCATAAAACAAAGGCCTACGCATTCTAATATTAGATTTCCTGGTCTTGGAGTTGGTGGTTATTGTTTAACTAAAGACCCAACATTTGCTCCAGCATCGTCTTCTCAGTTATTTGGTAAAGACCTTTCTTTCCCTTTTTCAACTATGGCAGTAAAAATTAATCATAATATGCCTTTACATGTTGTTGATCGTTTGAAGTCACTGTTAAATGAGAAATTATACGGTAAGCGTATTTTAGTTTGTGGTGTAAGTTATCGGACAGATGTTGCAGATACTCGTTATTCTCCATCTGAAATCTTGGTACGTAAATTATTTGAACTTGAGGCAATTGTTACTTGCCATGATCCATATGTAGATTATTGGGAAGAGTTAGAAATGAATTTATCTCACTCTTTACCAAGACCGACTAATTTTGACGCCATAATCTTTGCAGTTTCTCATCAAGAATATCGCGATTTGGATTTAATAAAATGGGGAATTAAGAATTCGATAATTATCGATGCAAATATGGTATTTAATGATAATCAGAGAACTTCAGCTCGTTTATCTGGTATAAAAATTGAAAGTATTGGAAGAGGGGATGGGTTATGAGTAAAAAAATATTAATTACAGGAGGTGCTGGATTTATTGGTCTTAATTTAGCTAGTAGATTATCAAGTGAAGGATTTGAAGTTCATATCATTGATAACTTTTCAAGAGCAGTAGATGATGCTGATCTTCAAGAAATTTTAAATAAAGATAATGTGAGTTTTTCTGCAACTAATCTTCTTAATGATAAAAATATTGAAAGTTTAGATTCTGATTTTGACGTAATCTTTCATCTAGCAGCAATTATTGGTGTAACTCATGTCCTAGAAAAGCCTTATAGCGTCTTATATGACAATATTAAGATGTTGGCAAATATGATTGGTTTAGCTAAAAGGCAAACTAACCTGAGTAGATTCTTTTTTGCCTCTACAAGCGAAGTTTATGCTGGTACTTTAAATTATTTTGATTTACCAATACCTACTCCTGAAAATTCACCACTAACAGTAAGTGACTTAGAGCATCCTAGGACCTCTTATATGCTTTCAAAGATTTATGGAGAGGCGATGTGTCAGCAATCTGGAGTTCCTTTTACTATATTTCGACCGCATAACATATATGGACCTAGAATGGGAATGTCACATGTAATTCCAGAGCAACTTCAAAAAGCATATAACGCTAAAAATGGTGATAGTATTGAAGTTTTCTCTATTGACCATACCCGATGTTTTTGCTATATTGATGATGCGATTGAGGCGTTGTGGCGTATGATGGAAAATGATGAATGTGAAGGAGAAACGCTTAATTTAGGAACGCAAAATCCAGAAGTATCAATTAAAGAGATTTCTGAAACTTGTTTTAAAGTCGTGAATAAGAAGCTAAAAATTAATGCTAAGCCCCCTTCTCCAGGTTCTCCTACTCGAAGAGGGCCAGATATGAATCGTACAATAAAATTCATTAATTTTGAGTCAAAGGTAAAACTTTTTGATGGTGTTGAAAGAACTTACGACTGGTACAGAAAAAATGTTTTTGAAGGCCAACAGGAAACCGCTAAATGACTTCAAATATTTTTTGTGATGAATTGATAAAGTTTGTTCGGACTCATTATAAAACAAATGACTTTATTCCCTTGCACGCTCCATGTTTTAGTGGCAATGAAAAAAAATATCTTAATGAATGTTTGGAGTCTACCTTTGTTTCATCTGTAGGAGAGTTTGTAAATAAAATTGAAGATAAGGTAGCAAGATATACTGGTGCAAAATTTGCGATTGCAACAAATAGTGGCACCTCTGCACTTCATATAGCTTTAATACTTGCTAATGTTGAACGTGGTGATGAAGTTATTACGCAACCTCTCACTTTTGTTGCTACTTGTAATGCGATTAATTATTGTGGTGCCTCTCCAGTCTTTGTTGATGTAGATATAGATACTATGGGTCTTTCACCAAAGTCTTTAGATAACTTTTTAAAACTTAACACCGTAATAAAAAATGGCCAATGCATTAATAAAAATTCGGGAAAAATTATTAAGGCTTGTCTACCAATGCACACTTTTGGACATCCATGTAGAATAGATAAAATTCGTGATATTTGTAGCAATTACTTTATCACATTAGTCGAGGATGCTGCTGAGAGTTTGGGTAGCAAATATAAAGGGAAACATACTGGAACTTTTGGAAGCCTTGGTGTGTTGAGTTTTAATGGTAATAAAATTATTACAGCTGGCGGTGGTGGCTGTATTATTACAGATGATGAATTTTTAGCAAAAAAAGCTAAACATTTAACTACTACTTCAAAAGTGCCACATCAATGGGAGTTCTCTCATGACATTGTTGGCTACAATTATCGAATGCCAAATTTAAATGCAGCACTACTTTTGGCCCAATTAGAAAATCTAGATATCTTTTTAGAAAATAAAAGAAAATTAGCAGCAAAGTATTTAGATTTTTTTGAGGACACGTTGTACACTTTTGCCAAAGAGCCAAAAAATAGCCTATCAAATTATTGGTTAAATTCAATTATTCTTGAAAATAAAAAGCAACGTGATTTATTTTTGAATAAAACTAATTTAGAAGGGGTGATGACCCGACCAATTTGGGCTTTAATGAATAAACAAAATATGTTTAAGGATAAAGAGTGTGCAGATTTACCAAACTCTGAATGGTTGGAAGAGCGAGTAATAAATATTCCAAGTAGTTGTAGTTAGAAAAATATTTAAGGAGCTAAGTTAAATATGAATGAAACTAATTTAAATGAAATAAAAAAACATTGGGAAAATATCAAGATAGTTTCTTTAGCAAATAGTAATTTAGAATCCTTGTTGAGAATAGTGATACTAGGTCTTACAGAACATAAAAATAAAAATAACTATGAATAATAGAGTTTTTATTATTGCTGAGGCTGGAGTGAATCATAATGGATCTATTGATATAGCAAAAAAAATGATAGATGTTGCTTCAGATTCTGGTGCAGATGCTGTAAAGTTTCAAACCTTCAAGGCAGAGAAAGTTGTCATAAAAAATGCTCCTAAAGTGCAATATCAAAAAGACTCTCTACTTGATAATGATTCTCAATATGAAATGTTGAAAAAACTTGAGCTTGATCTTAATGCACATCAAATTATTTCAAGGTATTGTGAAAAGAAGAAAATTATTTTTCTTTCTACCCCATTTGATCATCAAAGTATTGATTTACTAGAGAGTTTAGATTTTAAGATTTATAAGATTCCAAGTGGTGAAATTACAAATTTACCTTACCTGCGTTATATTGGCTCATTATCAAAAAAAATAATTTTATCTACAGGCATGTCCTCACTAAAAGAGGTTGAAGATGCATTATCAGTTTTAATATTATCAGGAACCTTAAAAGAGAATATTACTATATTACATGCAAATACAATGTATCCAACACCCATGAAGGATGTTAATTTAAAAGCTATGATAACTATGAAGAATCATTTTAATATCTCAGTTGGGTATAGTGATCATACTGAAGGAATTGAAGTTGATATTGCGGCAGTAGCAATGGGAGCTTCTGTTATTGAAAAACACTTTACTTTAGATAAATTAATGTCTGGCCCAGATCATAAGGCATCCCTAAGTCCTGTTGAGTTGAAATCTATGGTCAAAGCTATTCGAAACATTGAGCAAGCAATTGGCCATGGAAAAAAAATTATCACACCAAGTGAAAAAGAAAATATAGGGAGTGTAAGGCGATCTATAACAGCAAGTACCTCTATTAAAAAAGGTGAAGTTTTAACTGAAAAAAATATTTCTGTGAAAAGACCAGCTAGTGGTATTTCTCCAATGAAATGGGATGAAATAATTGGATCAAAAGCACATAAAAACTATAAATTGGATGATTTAATATGACTAAAAGGCGAGTTTGTGTTCTAACAGGGACAAGGGCTGAATATGGACTTTTATTTTGGTTAATGAAAGAAATTTATGCTTCAAAAGATTTAGAGCTTCAGATAGTGGTAACCGGAATGCACCTTTCTTCTGAGTTTGGTAGAACTTATCAGCAAATTGAAGAAGATGGGTTTATGATAAATAAAAAAGTTGAAATGCTTCTATCTTCTGATACTGAGGTTGGAATTACTAAGTCAATGGGCGTTGGAATGATTGGCTTTGCAGATGCATTTAGTGAACTAAATCCAGATTTACTTGTAGTATTGGGAGATCGGTTTGAAGTTTTTGTGGCAGTTAGTTCTGCAATGATTTCTAAAATACCTGTAGCACATATACATGGGGGGGAATTAACAGAAGGTCTTATTGATGAATCTATACGACATTCAATAACCAAGATGAGTCACCTGCACTTTACTGCTACTGAAGAGTATTCTAGGCGAGTAATTCAGCTTGGAGAGCAGCCTAATCGAGTTTTTAACTTTGGTGGACCTGGAATTGATAATATAAATCGATTACCACTACTTATGCGAGATAAGTTTGAAGAATCAATAGACTTTCAACTAGGAATTAAAAATCTTTTGATTACATTTCATTCAGTAACCTTAGAAAATTCAACAGCTGAAGAGCAGTTTAATAATTTATTACAGGTATTAGATGAGCAACAAGATACGCATCTTATTTTCACAAAGTCAAACGCTGATACTCATGGAAGAATTATTAATAAAATGATTGATAATTATGTGTCAATGAATTCAAATAAGGCTACTGCTTTTACGTCATTAGGACAGTTAAGATATATATCTGCCATACCATTGATGGATGGTGTGGTGGGTAATTCATCAAGTGGTATTCATGAAGTTCCTAGTTTTAAAGTGCCTACAATTAATATAGGTGATAGACAAAGAGGCCGTATTCAAGCAAATAGCGTAATCGATTGCAATCCTTCAGTTAAAAGTATTCGATCTGCGTTTGCAACAATGTATAGTGAGACATTCCAAAAAAAATTGATAGGTGTTGTTAATCCCTACGGAGAGGGCGGTTCTTCTGAAAAAATATGCAATACAATCAGCACATTTCCACTCGATGGCATATTGAAAAAAAGTTTTTATAATCTAGATTATAAATAAAATATGAAAATAGCTTTTATTGGGATAAATGAATTAATATTTGAAAAATTCAGATTATTACATCATCAGATTAAAATTAATGGAAATGTTGCTTTAAAAAAACCTACATGGAAAGATACTAATGTTTAAATTTCAAAAAATTTTAATAGCACCTGAAGATACACTAGAGCATGCTATAAATATTTTGCATGAAGGAGGTTATAGAATTGCACTTGTTGTAGATGAATATGGAAAGCTATTAGGAACTTTAACTGATGGAGATATTAGGCGTGCTTTAATTAATAAATTAATCATGAAAAGCCCTGTTAGATTAATTATGAACAGTAAGCCGACAACAGTAAACAATAAAGTAAGTAACAAAGACATTTTAGATCTTATGTCTGCTCAAGGTTTAGTGCATATGCCAATTATTGACAAAAATGGATCTCTATGTGGCCTTGAAACTCTTCAACATTTAATTGAAATTCCTAAGCGTGATAATCCTGTTTTCCTTATGGCTGGAGGCTTTGGAACTAGATTACATCCTTTAACTAAAGACGTGCCAAAACCGTTATTAAAAATCTCAGGTAAGCCTATACTAGAAACTATTATTGAACAATTTAAAATGTATGGTTTTCATAATTTTTATATTTCTACTCATTTTAAGTCTGAACAAATTAAAAATTATTTTAAAAATGGAGAATCTCACAATATAAATATTACATATTTGCACGAAAATGTTCCGTTGGGAACGGCTGGATCACTTGGTTTACTTGAAAAAAATAAGCTTCCAAATTTACCTTTAATTGTAATGAATGGTGATCTTTTAACTAAGGTTGATTTTAATGAGCTTCTAAGTTATCACGAAAAAATAGGCGGAGATGCAACAATGTGTGTCAGAGAGGATAGCTTTCAAGTTCCATATGGTGTAGTTAAGGCAAAATCACATCAAGTCATTTCTATAGAAGAAAAGCCAGTATATAAGTTTTTTGTTAATGCAGGAATTTATGTCCTCGATAAATCAATTCTTGATGATATTGATGGCTCTTCTTATCTTGATATGCCAAATCTGCTGGAGAAAAAAATTAAATCTGGGAAAATTAACATGTTTCCTTTGCATGAGTATTGGTTAGATATTGGGCGAATGGAACAGTTTGAGCAAGCCCAACAAGATTCAAAAAAGCTATTTAGATGATAAATGAAAAAAAAATACTTGCAATTATTCCAGCGCGTGGACAAAGTAAACGCTTGCCAAGAAAAAATGTTCTTCCTTTAAAGGGGAAGCCTCTTATTGCATGGACAATTGAAGCAGCATTAGCCTCAAAGTATATTGATCGGGTAATTGTGTCGACAGATAACAATGAAATTGCAGAAATTTCTTTACAGCTTGGGGCTGATATTCCTTTTCTCAGGCCGAGTAATTTAGCTACTGATGAATCTTCTTCGATAGATTTAGTTCTTTATTTGCTAAAAAAGTTAGAAAAATTTAGTGAGTTTTATGATTATATAATGCTCTTACAGCCTACATCACCATTAAGAACTGTTCAAAACATTGATGAATCTATTGAGCTACTTCAGTCCAGAAGTTCTGATGCCGTAATAAGTGTTTGTGAAGTAGATCACTCTCCGCTATGGTCCAACATCATTCCAGAGGACGATGATTTATCGAATTTTTTAGATGAATCTGTCCTCAATAAAAGAAGTCAAGATTTGGATCAATACTATAGGTTAAATGGAGCCATATATTTATGTAATACCGATAGAATAAAAAAAGAGAAGGTTTTTTTTATAAAGAGTAATTGTATCGCTTATAAAATGGAAAAAGAAAAATCTATA
>Ga0075447_10000198_pt1 | contig 29669 bp, 67 predicted proteins | sample CoawatmetaG10DNA_FD_72352 | JGI IMG/M metagenome (GOLD analysis project Ga0075447, IMG submission 72352) | Marine microbial communities from the West Antarctic Peninsula - Coastal water metaG104-DNA | ecosystem: Environmental > Aquatic > Marine > Coastal | place: Atlantic Ocean: West Antarctic...
GTCTACTGTTGGTATATCTAATTCAGGTATGCTTACTTTTGGACTTAGCTTAACAGACACCGAATATAATTCTATAAGTGATTCTGAGATTACTCTAAATAACCTATATATAGATCCGAGTAGTGGACTTCAATTAGGTGATATGGTTATGTTTGTTGCTAGCAATCAGTCTGAGTATTCAGAATACGGAGTACAACTTGAAAAGGTTAACACTAATAGTGTGGCTCGTGGAGCTACATCTCCTTTATTTATACTAAAAAGCACCTCAGCTAATAGAACAATCTTAATGGCTAAAGGTGTTTACGATTATGACAGCAATGATAATAGAGTTACTTGGGTTGCTGGGTATACTTTATACGCTGCGTCTACAATGATGGCAATCGCTCCTTCTGCTCTTCCAGGGCATTGGGTTAAATCTATAGGATACTGCTTGCCAAATAATATTAATAAGAAAAGAGTCTGGTTCAATCCAGATAGTACTTACATTCAAAGAACTTAACTATGGCTTATTACCCAACTATTACAGACAACACGTCAAATTTATGGAACTTACCACCATCTGACGGAGATGCTACTATGGATGCTTATGTATTTAATAAAAATACAGGAGGTCAAATTGCTTATATAGTTTTCATTATTAAGAACTCCCAAACGGTTGGATCTAATTCCTTCTTGCAGGTTGATGATATAAATCTGAACGGCAGTTCTGTTACTTTATTGGATAATGGACTACAGTTAGATCCTACGGATGGAGGTAATGTAGAGTTAGGAGCGGATACATCAGAAGGTGATAAACTTAAAACTCCAGGTACTGACGCCAGTAGTACTGCTAGCTCTAATTTTAGCGAGGCTAATAGGATTCTATGCGTTCCATCTACAGGAGATGTGACTGTTGATGACTTAGGCGACGAAACAGCACCATATAGGATTATACCTATATATAAAGCATCGGATTTGATTAACGGAGAGTCTATACCAGACAACTCTTATGCTGCATTTATAGTTAGCTATAACCCAACACAATCGTCAGAAAGGAATGTAAATAACATCTTAAATATAAGCACCTCGGCAGGCGCCTTCTCGGCTTCTTTATCTTTAGCTGCTAATAATTCATTCGTCTTTGGTGCTAGATATGGGAGCTTTAACACTTCCACTGGAGAGTTAGACGACCCATCTTCTGTTTTCACTTTAGCTAAAAATTCCTACGACACTTTAGATTTCGGGATGCTACCTGTAGGGTTTAATACTATAAATAATGTAAGCGTAGAATCAGACATAGATAAGACATTCTCATTTTATGATATATCTACTGACGATAGTGCGTATAACTTTGGAGACACCCTCAGTAGTAGTTACTTCTCTACAGCTGATAGTTTTTTAGAGTCAACTCTTTTAATGCAACGTATTTATGATAGCACCAACTACACGTTAAACGAGTTGTCTGCTGTTGCTTTGGCTGATGTACACGCTGCAGGAACTGTTTTGTATTCAAAATTTAAGCTTACTGCGAATGCTAAATCTAAAAGTGTATATAACGTAACTAATGGTGTTTCCAACACTACTAGGAGTGAATCTGATAATACCAGAACAAAAAGCCTATTAGGTTTATTGGAGGTCCCTACCGACACAGGTAGTAACGGATCTTACGGGGTTTATGTTACTTATGGGGTTTATGATAGATTAACCCTGCCTGTCTATTACTCTGATTATGTTGGTTATTACAATCAAGACGCCGAAAGCGCAACTAATGTTCCTAAAATATGCAAAACAAGCGATACAGCTACTTCTCTATATTTTGGAGGGTATTTTAATCTTGACCTTATGTTTACCTTTAACAACTTTGGGATAGACGCTCTTAATACAGCTTATGCAATATCTTCTTTAGATGTTTACAACGAACTCGCTATGTATGTAACCTCTTTTAATGGCGTAAGTGGGAGTTCTGATATGACTAAATATACAGAGTTAGCATCAAATACTTATGCTGCATCTATACATAATGATTTAGATAGTGGTACTGCAGCTGCAACTGCTTCTACTCATTTCGCTACAGAAGCTGGATTAACAGCTTATCAAAAAAGTTTAGCTGTAAGGGTTAAGTTAATAGCACAACCTACGTATACTGAATTATACCACAGTGAGGATGATACTGGAAGCGAATATAACGCTATAGACTCAGCAATAGTCAGTGGCACTTTAGAAAAGGTGTTCGGTAAGTATGAATGCAAAGTACGTACATCTGAACCTAGTGAAGGAGCGGACCCGTCTAAGCTTATTCATTATTTACCTACAGTTCAGTACTACAAAGTATTGGCTTATCCTGAGTATACAGAAATTGAATTTAAGAATAAAACCTCTAGTAATCTAGAATATAACCTTGTAGACAATACAATTGATGACGGTACATCCAGCATACAAACAGCGTCTAATTGGTATGGAGTTAACTCAGCAACTCCAATACTTAACACATCAGCCGCTTGGGATGGTAGTAATAAATATATAGGTTCTAGTGGGGCTTATAAGAAAAATGGTTCTAATACTACCTTTTCGAGTGGTTCTACTTACCATAACCCTATTGAACCTTATATATTAGACCAACAAGGTAATGATATACATTCATTCACCCCTTCTAGTAATTATTACAAATCAAACGCTACCTTAAATCCCACTGATGATACGTGGGAGGCATTCTTGACCTTTGACTTTAACAACACAGGTAGTCATAACATATATGTTTATGATGTGGAGGTTGTTGCAGCGAAGATGCTACCAAGCCCTAATCTTGCTCTATCTCCTAACGGAGAAGACTTATGGTATGTAGGTAGTGGTACTGGAGGTAATTCAACATTCACAGACATCAATCACAAGTTTAAAACTGGTGATTCTCAGAATTTTTATGGTATGTATACACATCAAGCCTTCAATCATGAGAAAGATAGATTTAATTGTTTCATTCCTTCTAATCTTTATGTTCCTTCTCAGAACGACAAAACAAATAAAGGTTTGTTCTCTGTAAGGTTTTTAGGTACTAACTCTAATACTCCAGCAGGTGATTACTACAAAAGCGTTAGAGTTAGATATTATAAGGATATTTACAGTAATAGAAAGTCCGTAAGTGCTAGTGGTAGTGTTTCAAGTAAGAGCTTTTATAACAGAAGAAAGCACGAAGCTATAATGTTAGTTAAAGTTACTGTAGAACCTGAAGCTATACTACAAGTTGGAGATGCTGATACTACTGTTATAACAAGCGGACAAGATATAAGTGTTCCAACATTAAGTGTGGGATAATGGCAGCATTCTCAGAGTACATAGACTCCAATGGGGATAAGTACTTATCTGGGGTATTTACTGTTAGAAATATATCACCTACCTCCTTAATTATTACAAAGGGGTGGGTGATAAACCATCAAGATAATCCCTCTTCTTATGGTTCTTGTTTTTATGGCTATCCTTTTGACATAGAGGAAGGAAGACAAGTATACTTAAATACTTACCAAAGTCAGTGGTCTTCGCATGAAATTCCTTACTATCAGTCGCTAGCCTATAAACCTAATGATTATAACTATAAGTTATCTAAGTCATTCACATTAAGGGAGTATGACGTTCATGGAGATGAATTTCTATTCACTATAAGCTTTAAACCAAAAAGGATTGGTCAATACTTAGCCATATTAACTATTGTTTACGAATCTAATGGTATTACTAAAGATTTTACAGCCTCCTTTAATGGTGGGTTAATTAATGGTATTCTATCAATTAATCATGTAACCTTTGACGGTGACACTGCTAACGTAGACGGTGTAGACCCTTTCTCTATATTTAGAATATCATGAGTGAACCTATATTAGAAGTAAACTATTATGTAAAAAGCCCTGCTACAGTTAATGTAAGTGGCTCTAAAAGGCTTAAAACTCAATCTATAGAGTTAAGACCTGGATGGAACATTATAAGTACCTATATAGACTTAACGACACTCACTAGTAATTCTACTGGTGGAGGTTCTACTGATATTCTTTTAATATTCGCTGGTCTTCAGAATGATTCAGTTATTAAAGACTACTCTGCTAATATAGCTATACCTAAATACTCTTTCAATGAAATAGGTAACTGGACTGATAGCGTTAATAACTTAGGTCAGTATATAGGATTGCAAGTACTTAATGATAGCACCACCACCGTAACTATAAGTCTAGAAGGTAACTTAAACTACACAGATTCTAGCAACATTCAGTATGGAGCCTCCTTTACTACTCCATCTTTGTGGTCTTTAATTCCTTGGGTATTTCCTTACAGGTGTAATGTGGCTAACGTGTTTTCTGAATATAAGGAAATACAAATAATAGTAGATGAGAAGGGTAGGAGCTACAAGCCTAGCACGGGATTTAACTCTATAGGTAATTTAATTCCTGGAAGAGGTTATTATATAAGGTCTGTAAATCCTATATCTTTAGTGTTTAATTCTACCAAATACAAGAGGGGTGGTTATCCTAATTACAAGATAGACCATGTTAGCTCTATCGACTTCCCTCAAACGGCTACAGACTCTTATTTTAATCTAGTACTTAATAAGGGAGTTATTTTAGCTTTCATGAAGGGATTACCTTTAGATGAAGCTTCTACGCTTATATACTTTAAAACCTTAGATAACTTTGGGTTAATGGCTAGTAAGGATATTAAATCTTACATAAACAGACATGGGTATAGGAAATCTTTCGAGGATTTTGGTAGTAAGGAATCTTTAACTTATATATTAAAGTCTGGGAATGATATTCCTAAGATTAATTTTGATAAATTCCTTTCTGATTGGACTGATGTTCAACACAGCTTAAGATTTATGGACGAATATTACTTATCTATAACTAACGACTCCGATGTAGTCGTAGCAGAAAGTAGTAAGTGGTCTAGCAGTAAGGTTACTGAGGGAGAGGTTGAATGTAGGTGTAGTGTAAGTAGTTTAAATAACATAATTGTTGGTGATATATTTTATGTATATTTGAATAATAACAATAAGAAGTATAAAATGACTTTAGTTTACGACTTACCTAACTCAATACCACCAACTAACCCTGGTGTAATATACGATAGAGGATTCTTATCTGTATCTAAAGTGACTATAACTGAGGTGTTTAACTCTATAGAGCTGAAGGCATGAAAGTTAAGGTAGAAACTAAAGTTATTAAAGTTGCAGTGGAGTCTAAAGTAATTAAGGCGTCAGTTAGCACTAAGATTATAAAGACATCAATAACAACTAAGCAATAAGACATGAGTAAAATATCAACAAACACTTCAACTAAGGTAGATATAACATCTAAAGTTGGTGATTCTTTCTATTTAAAGGCATCTCTAACGGATGACAATGATGTAGCTGTAGTTATCGCAACATCATTCCCTAGTGCTGTAGCTACTATGGTTATATTAGATGCTAACGGAGCTTCAGTTTTAACATTTTCTAGTCCTTCAGAAATAACAATAGGGGTTAGTTCTATGGTCATACAAGCTACAAACACTGAAATGAATCTTAGAGCTGGTTCTTATAAATATTCAGTTGTCATCACCTCTACTAGCTTGGCTACTACAGTACTTAACGGAAAGCTAAAAATGAAGTAGTGAAAGAACTAATAAAGAATATAAAGAATCTTAATCACGCATGGTGTTGTACTAAAGATAAATGCAACTGCGATAGTATAACTAGTGATGACGACGATTTAGGTAACAGGATAATACAGGAGATGTGGAACAAAGATCAAAGACTTATAAAACTAAACCTTAAGGGTGTTAAAGAGTAGAGTAATGGAATTAACTATAAACATGATACAATTACTGATTGCCACGATAGTAGTATTGGGTTCAGCGTTTGGGCTTTGGGTGAATCTTAATAATGAGGTTACTAAACTAAAGAGTAAGGTGTATCACTTAGAACAGAGCGATACAGAATTAAAGGTTGTGCTAGCTGATATAGCTACGAAGTTGCAGCATATAGAATTACTATTAGCGTCAAACCAAATTAAGGAGAAATGAAATCAGTATTACTTAGATTAAGGGATGATGGGCAGGAAACTTTAGGTGCCCTTGTTGTGTATGACGAACTAGAAAAAGTCTTTGAGTGTAAGTCACTAGAATTACCCTGGAAAGGGAACAAGACTGATATTAGTTGTATACCTAGAGGAATGTATCATGTAAATCATAGGAGTAGCCCTAAATATGGCGATCATCTTATAATTGAGGATGTGGTATATAGAACTCACATACTTATACATGTTGCCAATTACTTTTCAGATATTAAAGGTTGTGTTGGCGTTGGTAAATCTTACGCTGATATAAATGGTGATGGTGTAATAGACATAACATCATCTAGAAACACATTAAAAGAATTAGTTAACATCGTTCCTGTAGCAGGAATGTCATTAGAAATCATATAAACAAAGCACATGATTAAGTATTTTATTGAAAATGGATCTGTAATAGTTGCAGCATTAGTAGCTATTATGTACGCATTCAAATTGATTGCAAACTTAACTCCAGGATTGGGTGATGATGGTATATTTGTAAAGCTAGATAGATTCTTTGATGCAATCATCCCTAACTATACATCTCAAATCGAGAAAGAAGAAGATGAAGATGAAAGGAAATCCAATAAGTAATATAAAAGACATCTTTAAATCTATTGGTAAGGTATCAGAAGTGTTTAAGGAAGGTCAAAAGCAAAAGAAGTGGTCTGCTAAAAGATCCTTTGCAGGCGTTTTAATTGGCGCTGTGGTTGTAGATGTTAACGAAGTTGGTATAAACTGGGAGAACTGCTTAATGGCGTTCATAGCTGTATTACCAATTGTAGTATCATACTTAGGTAAAGATAAAGGGAGCGTTTAGCTCCCCTTACTTTTAACATATCAGATCAAGGAATTCCATTTCCTTCTCTAATAACTTTTTCTTATTCATAATGTACATCTCTTTGTACTTGCACATATTGAAGTACGAATCATAAAAGCTATGAGCAGCTTTGTTTATAGTTTCTAGTCTTTTCTTTTTGAGTTTATACCCTTTAGACTGTTTATCTTCTATAGTTTCTAACTCACGTTTCATTGCCTCTACTTCAAGCATAACATCGCAATAGTCTTTCATACAAGCAGACTCTTCAGTTGTTGTATTAGCGTCTTTAAGTAGTCTTAGACTTGCTTTGGCTATATCCATTTAGCTCTATTTTTTAAAGCGACTAGGCTTATATGTACATTGTGTTTTATCCGTAGCAATCTTGCGACTACAGTTAAATCTTTTTTTCTTTTTAGTGCCGAATTCAGCACTCTGGTTATCAGTCCTTTCATTGGTTTTGGTTTTAATTAGTTTTTCTAGGTAAATAGCTAAATCCATTGCCTCTTCTTGGGCATGAACTAGCCATTGTAATTCTGTTAGGTCTGTACGATCCATGGTTACTCCGTACTTTTCTTTACCTAACTCTGCTCTATCTAGTATCTTTATACAGACACGATTCTCTACACTACTCATATTAGAAATTGTAAACTAAGCTTGCAACTCTACCGTTCTCCTTGTGGAAAAGGAAGCCTTCAATCGCCTTGGGGGATCCTTTATATCCTTTTTTTGAATGCCAGGAGTCAGCGCCTGAAGGACTTCTCATGTATTCCACGGTTACACCGATGTAGTCTTTAGCTGATTGAAATTTAAGTTTGATTTTATGGTGAACATGATGTAAAAACATTGTTCTATGCTTACATTCTCCCCATAGTTTAGGTGCTTCCTGCGCCATTAGTAATGGTAAGTCAGCTTGTTTTGCTCCATCGCCGTGCTCCAATCCAATTAGGTTGTTGTAGAACTGATAGTACTTACGGTGAGCAGGTCCTGCATCAACAGTAACATCTTCTGATTCTCTAAACCATGACTTTAAACAGTGAGCTAAATGGAATCCAGACTGGTAGTCGTGGTTAGACATTGAGTGCACGCAATCTACAGGGGCTATTGTTAATAACATCTCTACCGCAGCTACGTATATTTCTAGGGCTAACTCGAATGACTGCCACCACATACCGTCTTGATTCTGAGGGGTTCCGTTCGTTGTTGTGTTTAATATATTGTCGACGTGAAGTACGTCATTACCAATACAGAGTAATACTCGACTGACATCAAATCCTTGAGCTTGATTCATAAGGCCTTGTATGCCTTCTAAGACTCTTTCTTTTGCTATCTGTCTGTTATACTCTTCTCCTTCTCCAGTCTCCTCAGCGATAGCTAATTTACCTACATGAATGTCAGCAGGGTTAATAACTAGCAAGTGATTTCCTTGAATCTTGGTTAGAGGTTTTGGATATGTTATCTTATGACGAGATATTGTATTCTCCAGATCAATAAGCAACTTGGCTGATGAGCGTTCACTCATGTTGCCATCATTCTTTGTTACTATCGAGAATCTTGGTTCACCACTAGCGGACTGCCAATGTTTACACGAGACTACTTCCTCTGGATCTACGCCTCTCTCTTTTAAATAATCTAAGTAGACAGATGATATTTGATCGTTGTCATTAACATTAGAGAGGTCTATTGCTCTCATTTCCTTGATAACGTCAATCTCATCTTGTTTGAGACGCATTCTGTGATTCGACATGTGCTTACTTTATGTTTACAATATCGTGGAAGTCAGAATCTATTACCTTAATCTTTAACATTAAGTCTTTAGTTTTCTCTTCCACTAATAGTCGATCTTCAGGTGTAGATTCTGAACCTAGATTAGCTTGTAATGAGGCATTTATACGCAACAATTCGTCTATCTTAACCTTAGATTCCTCACAGGATTTATAGTTCGTGTCTTGTTTCTTGCTTTTAAGCCAATCTATATATTCGTTTCTCACAATATTCCCTCTTCGATGTAACTATCTATTTCCTCAGTGCAAGATACAAAATATTTATCATACATTTCTAGCGTGTATTTGTACTTCTGTCTCCCACTCTCAAGGAACTCGGGGGATACATCAAATATACCTACGTTGTACGGGAAATTCTTACCTATTACAATGAACTTGAATTGATCTAATCCAACTGCATCGGCATAGAATGCTGCCTGCATATCATAGTTATATTTCTTACAGTCATACTTAAACTTATCTAAACCTCCAAACTCTGCGGTAGTCTTGATGTCTGCGATAAAGTCAAAAGACTTAAGATCTAACTTACCTTTACACTTGATTCCTTTATCGGTAGTCCAGGTGATTGCCTGTTCTTTCTCTGCCTGAGAGATTAACTCCATTACCTTTGGGTGGTGGAATAGAGACATACACATAGCGTCAATCTTATCTAGGTCTTTCACTGTTATTATACTCTTACCAGCAGACTGGGCGTGGGCTAACTCAACCATCTTCCATTTCTTGTTTATGGTAGACGTCATTCCTTTTTCCTTTTCAGGTCTAAGCTCTGTATCTAATATGTAGAATTGGTCATTGAACTTGTGAGGTTCTAATGCCATGCAGTGAAATGCACTACCGAATGTCATAGCAGGAGTTGCTTCGGGTGGAGAATCTAAGTATGCTCTGAAATCTGCTGGAGACTTAAGTAAGTTCTTTAGCATCGAGCAACTAACGTGTGTCTTGTCTGCGAAATATACTTTATCGTCAGCAAGGCTTTCTGTAAACTTTTTGGTTGTTTTCATCGTGTTTGTTTTAAAATGTTTAAGGCATAAAAAAGAAGGCCGAAGCCCTCTTTCTATTAACCAATTGAATAACCAACAATTATGACAACCAAATCATACACCAAATATAGGTTATATAATCAGATTGTCAAGCTATTGCTAGGATTACTTTTTAACAGTCATCTTTCCTCTAGGTCTGTTAGCTTTAACTGCCTCTTTTTTAGCAGCTTTTCTTTCTGCCTTCTCTGGTTTGGCTGTAGCTACTTCGGCTGTTTGCTTGGCTTGAAAGTCCATTTGCTCCCATACAAGACGTTGTATAGTACCAGCAGCATGACTAGCTCCGATGAAGTTTGTCATCATAGCTTCTTTCATGGTTGGGCTTACTGTTACTCCAGCAGCCTCAAACATCCCTATTAGATGTCCTTCTACATGCGATTCTAATTCCGTGATAGCTTTCCCTAACGGAGAATCTCTAAATTGTTCTTCTTGCTGTTGCTTAGCTGCAAGTTCTTTTGTCTTTCCCATAGCGTAATTATTTAGAATGGTAAATTATTAATGTCGAAGATTTCTGGCACAATCTGACTCTTTTTAGAATCAATAAAGTCCATGGTATTCTTTTGTAGAACATCTTCCCATACCATTTTTTCTTTGTTTAAAGATTTAAACCTACATATCTTAGGCTCAAATCTGAGTATTACAGGCTCATCTTCCTGAGTTGGAATACCTACAAGCTTCTGGAACTTAATCTTCCTTACGTGAAGTTGTGTGTCGCTCCAATCATCTGAGTTTGGGTTCCTGTGTACAACTATAAAGTTGTCCGTTCTATTCGCAAACATACCTCCCATCTCTACGTCGTAGTGTGATGGTGCAGGTGTTGTTCCGTCTTGATTCTTTTCTCTAGCAGCTTTAGTTACAGCATGTGTTACTAGTATAAACTTTACAAAGTTCTTCTGCTTGAATCTACGTATGTCTGACAGTACTTGATAGTAGTAGTCGTACTTACTCATAGACCTGTTGATGGCTAGATCATTCATTGGATCTACATAGCATCCGTCAAAATCACCAGTATCTAATTCTGATTGGAATACTTCCATTACATCATAGATTGTTGGTGTGTTGGGGAACGATACCACTTTAAAGTGTTCCATTACCCAAACGCAGGCAGCATCAAATACTGGCCTATCCATCCTTTCGGACTTAGTTTTGTCGGCAGTCATTCCTATAAACATCTCTGCTAGGTCTATTACCATTTCACCAACAGGTTCATTCTCAGGGCAGTAGCATAGCCATTTCCATTTATACTTTACCGATGCTAACATCATTAAGTAGAAAATAGCTGTAGTCTTCCCTATGTTGGCAAACCCTGTTATAACATCAAGCTCACCCTTTCTGAAGGTGTAGTGTTTGTCTAGCCAGGGAATCCCAGTAGACAAGCCTTTGTTATATCCATTGTTATAGACATGATTTAGATACTCGGAAACCTCTTCCTTAGAGTTTATCTTATGCTCCATTAGAAGTTATATGAATCTAAGCGTTCCCTCTGAGCGTCTGCGACTTTCTGCACTCGATCATTGTACTCTTTGTTGGTTTCTAATAGATATAGATAATCTTCCCAGCTACCATTAGCGAGGAAATTGTTCGGATATTTTCTGAACTTCTCCTCAAAAGCATTATGATACAATGGGATTAACTCCATTATAGTAGCTTTCTGTTGGTTGTTTAGTTGTTTCCACTTGATAAACGATTGACTCTTAGTCTTGCTTATCCCGTAGGCTTTATAGAAGTCTAGGAAATCCTGTGTGTAACTTGACATTACCTTCTCTTTAGGTTCGTATCCATCTTTCGATGTAACTACGTTCATTAAGAATTCAGCATCCTTAATTATCTTACCCAGAGTTTTCAGTATCAGTTCTCGGTTCATCTTTGGTTGGTTTATTGGTTTTTAATATGGTTATGTGGCACCCTGCCTTTTCCTTATCGTAAACGTAAGTTCCAAACGATGGCATTATCTCGTCACAGTTGTCGTCGTGTATCCATCCGTATATGGTCATCTGATCTTGTACGGTTTGTAGTGGATTAACGTAATCGAACTTGTGGCGTGTTCCTCGTATAAACTTGAACGATATGTGTACAGGTTTTTCTAATCCGTCAATGATAGACCTAAACTCTTCAGCGTACTGCTCCCAGTAGGGTTTAGTATTCTTAATGTAGTTCATTACTGTCTTTGAATGAATCATGTGCTTGCCAGTCCAGCGCTTACCATTCTTAGATGAAGGTGTGCTGAGTGGTATAAAAAATGTTCTCTCTTCCATATTGTAAAGATATGAAAATAAATCTGCTCCCTACTTGGCGGACCGTTCAGGAGCATATCTATCTAGAAAGGCATTGTTCCATGATCCACTGGAGCTGATGCACCTGCGGTCTCTGGAGCTGCTGTTTTCTCTCCTTTATTGGTAAACACCTTCCAAGCATTAAGGTCTGTATAGTACTTACCTTTATACTCTCTTGATTCTGCATCAAAACTGATGTCTACTAATTGACCTACCTTGTTGTACTTAACAAAGTTATCTACTTTCTCTCCTCCAAAGAGGTTGAATGCTACAGACTTAGCGTATTCTCCTGTTGTTTCAACGACGAAGTTTAGCTTCTTCCACTCTTTGTTGGTGGATTTTGATACACCTGATTGTAATTCACCGATTGATTTGATTGTTCCTGTAATCTGTAAGTTTGACATATGAAATGGTTTGTGAGTCTTTTATGTTTGACTCGGTTTAAAAATAGGGAGAGAGATTATCCCTCTCCCAGGTAATGTTTATATATTCTCGTGAACTTCTTTGAGTAGCTCTGCCTCTTGACTCTCCGTCATAGAGTACTTAGCCATAGCCTCAGACACTCTTTCTGGATGAGTTGATGCAGCACTAATCATAGCATCGAAAGTCTTCTTGTCTAGCTTAATCTTTACGTTCTTAGACGCAGCGAAGTCCTCTGCTTCATCTTCTCCGAAGACACCTTGCGAGTATAGACCTGCAAGTTTAAGTACGATACGGGATAAGGCGCGTTTCTCAGCCATAGCGACTGGATAGCCATTCTGATTGTTACTAGGTGAACACTCTCCGTATGTCTCCGTTCTAGCATCGCCCATAATACCTACTGCCTTTATTAGACAGTGTTTGTGGTCGTCGGATAACTTTACGATGTCGTAGCAGATGTTTATATTATAAGCTGCTTGAACCTTCTCTATACCTGACCTTGTGATTATGGTATAGAATTTATGTTTATGTACATCTTCTCCTGTGAGGTTGCACTTTTTAAACAGGTCATTCATCAATTCTGCTTTAGTTTTAGCCATGATATTGGTTTTTAATGGTTAGTTAAATAGTTTGTTAGCGTAGCTTATGCACCGCACGCCTCGCAATCTTCGTTGTCGATACTACAAGCTTCTGGTTGATCCTTAGTTTCAAGGTCTGTTATCCAGGAGTCTAATGTATCTTGTTTAGATTCTTCAGCTCTCTCTGCTGATGCTTTAATTAAATCATCGTTACTCTTTATCATTCTTATTTGTTTTTACCCAATCTTCTTCAGCACGAGTTTCGTACTGCATAGGATCGAATGGTTTGTATTTAGTCTTAGCTATTCCCTGTATGACTATCTTTGCAAAGCCTCTGAGTAATATGTGTTGCTTCTTGAGGACAATTGTCGATGATATTTCTACAAATAATTCAGCTATTACTTGCTTAACTAGCTTAGTGTCAATCTCTAAGTCGTAAGCAACTTCTTCGCATATCTGGTTTATCTTTGACTTTTTCATAGGCACGTGAAGATACGAATTATTGGTTACTTAGACAAGCCTTGAACTTTCACGTTTAGTATGGCTATAATTACTAGTAGCACACCTATTACGTAGGGTGCGTAGATAGCCGTTATCACTAACATCAGCTGACTTACAAGCGTTACCCCTATATAAGCTACTCCTATTTGAATTAAAAGCTTTGATACGGGGTTTGACATGATTTCTTTGAACATAATTGGTTATTTAAAGGTTACAAATCTGTAGACTTTCTGCCTACTCCACTTCATTCCGTGGGTTTCCTTGAAGCGTTTTAGCTCTGCTCCAAGCATTTCTACTACAACGTATTTAGTTTTAGCGTTATGATAATCCTTAAGTAGAAGTTTGCCATATCTAGCCTTTACTTCTCCGTGTAAACCACGTAGTCTAGGAGTCATTCCTGTATTTCTATTTATACGTTCTAGTCTATCACACCATATAGAAACATTACCCCTTTTAGGCTTGTAAGAGTCGTATATTAGCTCGTCTTCCAATCCTGCTTGGCGTAATGCCCCTAAGTATGATATTGCTACTACCTCCTTCATTTTAAAGTGTTACAGATTTAACGAATAAGCAAACAAGCACTAATAGCCAACTAGATAGTAAGTGTCTATTATCTAGGTATGCATTTTCATCTTCACTTTTCATGGCGCCGATGATTGCATTTCCTAGTTCTACTATAAAATCCATCGTCTGATAGATTGCTATTGCTATTGACACGAATATCACTATGTTTATTGCGTAGATCATTATTGTTGATTTTCTGGTTTATAATTACTGTTAAAGTCCGAAATAAAGTCTGACATCTTTACTACCTCAATATTAAGATGGTCGTTGACCTCTTTGTGTTCTTGTTGATGTATAGCTTCGGATACTGCGTCTAATTGATTGTGAGGCATCTCCTCTACGGAGATTCTAGCCAGGTCGTAGATTTCATCCACTATATCCACCTTCAGTGGGGCTAACCTCTTCGTTGCTTTATAAGCGTAAGGCTTGCCATCTTTACCGATCCTTACGGATACAGCAAGAAAGCCATTCTTAGTACTTAGATTTTTGACATCTTCTGGGGTTAACAATAAGTCAATCCCTGTTGTGTCTACCGCCGTAACGTTTCCTTTAATAAACTTTAAGTTATTCATTGGTTTGGTTTTTAGTTGTTAGTTATATTACCCAGTTTCCGTCGTCCGTTTCTTTTAGGACGTAGTAGTCTTCGGTATCTTCTCCGTCTTCTAGGAATTGGATTCCGTTAACTACTAAATCATCGATGTTTAACTCGTTCAAGTCTACATCTATGTCTATTAGGTAGTCGAATAGTTCGTCGTAGTACTCTCTGTCTATATCTACACAGCAAGAGTCCATTAACCTCATTAGATTAAAATTCTTCATGATTTGGTTGGTTTGGTTAGTCGTAAATAAATTCTGTTTCCTGATCGCACTCTTCGTGGCACTTAGGGCAGTTCTCGTACTCTTCTAGCTTTAGTTCCTCAGCTTTCTCAGTCCAGCCTTCTGCTTGCATGTCTGATTTACAGCAAGAGCTTAAGTACTTAATCTCTGCATCGTGATAGAATGCTACTCCGCCGTCTGAACCCATTCTCCCTGCGAATTCCATACCTTCTTCGCTATATTCCATCTCTACAAATAGATTTGGGTGTTGCTCTATAAGAGCTTCGATTACAGGGATTGGAGGACTCCATGCTGTCTCGAATGAAAGGCTTAACTCGTCTTCGACTGCGTGATGTACATATACGGAACAAGCATTCCACTTAGTACCCCAGTTGTTACAGCACCAGTCGTACCATGTTCCAGCCCCGTAAGTCTTTACGTTCTCAAGGAACTGTAATCCATTCTCGAAGTCTACTTTACTAAGCTCGCCAAGGCAATGATCTAGCATTGTTTGTCTACGAACGCTTAGTTCGTCTTCGGGGTTTACGTTTGCCGTCTCCGTCCAGGCATCCCAACCTAAGTATCTATCTATCTCAGTCCAATCGTCAAAGCTTTCTGCTTTTATACAAGCTACAGCTTCGTTTGTGTTGGATCCAGATGTTATTTCTAATACTTCAGGCATCTCTACGAAGTCGTTGAAGTCGAAGAGTCTAACTCCTTCTTTCTCAACGGTGTCTCCGTCCATGTTTGATTCTAATTTGATAGACAGTGCGTTGTAAAACTTTGTCATATCCTCTTTTGTTCCTGAAATGTTCAGGCTGTTGTAGCACCAGTTTGGCATAATTTGGTTGTTTAGTTGGTTAGTTAATTGATAATTGTAGGTTGATTTTGATTTTCCATTCCCAGTTAAGCTTTTTAGTAACAGGGTTTCTAACTTGCCTGTGAGCTTCGATAATACTCTTCTTCTCAAGACTGTTGGTTCTACCAGTTACCTGGTTGATTGGAATATCAAGATGAATTGCTAATTGAGCGTTGGTTGCCGCTCCGTTTAGGTCTGCTAAAGCCAAGAGGACTAAGCCCTCCATTCGATTTATCTCTCCGCTTTCCTTTAATTCCTTGTACGCTATTATGCTTGTATCTCGCATCTTTTAGTTTTAATCGTGAATAGGTTGCTTACAGTGATCGCATATGGTTATCTTGACTGAGTTTCTTAGCTGAGCTAATACACTTTTTTCCATACGAGACTTAGCTCTTCCTAGTCTAACGTTTGAAGCGCACAATCCTAGCATTGCGTGTATAGAATAAAGAACCGTTGAATGGTCTCTATTTACAGCTGCACCTATGGTTGTGGTTGTTTCGATTGTGTACCGCCTGGCTAGTACGCAAAACATCTGTCTTGCCTCTACTATATCCCTGCGTCTATCCTTGCTTTTCATCTCTTGGATTTGAACTTTAAGTTCTGTCCTTATTACTTTGAATATTAATTCAAATGGAGTTAATACTATCTCTCCCATAATTGGTTATTTAATGTTTAGTTAACATAGAGAAGACTACTATACACTATATTGGTGGTATGAATAAATTCACTAAACTAGTTTACGCACTTATAATGATAGTAGTCTATGCTATTGGTGTAAGTATTTAGCAGGCTGCCATTCCAAAGAAATAGAAAGCTCTTATACCTTTCTTTCCTTTCATGCCTCTACGCTCTTTCATTCGCTTGAGTACGGCTCCTGTTATTTCTACGCATACACAATCACGTTTATCTAAGCTTGATAGTTTTTTTTCCTCCCATTTATCAAACGCTGCCGTTCCGTATCTTGGGTTGTCTGTTCTAGTATAAAATCCATCTGTAGTACTTATAGTACCGTTGTACGAGTCGTGTCCGTCTTCGTACTCTGCATCTTCTACTGCTTCACGATAAGCTTCTCTAGCTGTTTTGAATTTGCCTAATTGTAATCTTGAAAAATCACATGCTCCCATAATTGTTTGGTTTTAATTGGTTGTTAATAGTTTGTTAATTCTGATACTCGTATTACATTTCCTAGAGTTTCTCTTCCAATCTGAGCCGCCTCTTTCTCAGAGTCAGCATCTACAGGTTTCCACTCTTTGTAGTCACATGGATCGTCTTCGTTTGAATATCTAGTTGGAATGAATGTTACTGCGTAAGTTTTCATATCGGTTATTTAATGATTATTGTATATGACTCTCCCATAGGTGAATCGTGATGACTCATTGTTGCGTAATACACGCCCTCTTCGTCTTCGCTCCAGATCTTGAATGTTAGGTCTGAATTGACAGCTATAGCCTTGAATATGTCTACGCCATCGTCGATCTCTATCTCCTTCTCTCCAGTCCTATTTCTCCAGCCCATGTTCTTACCTTCTATTTTGGCAGTTTTTCCTTGGTAATCTCCGAAGTAATTGTTCATTTCTTCTTCGAAGTATTCATAAGCATCTCCAGGTAGGTTCTCATCTTGCCAGATAATATCTTCTATAATCTCTCTAGTAATCTCTGATACCTGAAGGCTTCCTATTAGCTTGTCAAGTTCTTTTGACCTGTAGTGTTCATACCTCTCTATGAATTCGGGTTTCTCACTCATGTAGGCATCTACCTCGTAGTCTAGGTACTGATTTAGGTTGTACTCTGCAATAGTTTTCATATGATTTGGTTTAGTTGGTTACAATTCGTTTAGTGATAATATAAAATCTCCTAGCTTTCGTAGGTTATGTATCTCAAATTGATTCTCAAAGAATACATACAAGGGCTCTTCATTACTTACGGCATTAGATAGTAAATCTATTCCATGTTTAGAGAAGTTGTAGTAAATAAACCCAGCCATCCCATCTATAGGTGGTTGGTACTCTTCTGTAAATCCTAAGTCTAATAATGCTTTAGGTGTTATAGTGGCATCAGCTATTAAGTCAAGTTCCTCATCTAGATAACAACTTATAGACTCTTCAAAAGATTTAACCCTACTCTCTAGCTGTTCATCTGTATCTTCGTCCGCTATACGTGCACCTCTCTCACCCATAAGAATATCTAATTTATCCTCGACTGAGTCTACTCTAGCACTCTCAAGCTGTATGAGTTGGTATAGTGCATCTCTAGTTTTACCTCCACCTACCAAAGCTTCTGTAATTTGGTCTAATGCTTTTGTAATTTGGTCATTAATGTTTTCTTGTGTCATTTTACTTGTCTTTAGGTGTTAATTTTTCTCTTTCCCAGTGGTACTCACACGTGGGCTTTCCGTTTAACTCTTTAAATGGCGGGTTACCAAAATATGATTGATAATCGCTAGGATCAGCAGTAAATCTGTAGCATGTCTCTTTTATAGGGCACATACCACCTTCACACATCGCTATATCTGGCATATCATTTATATTTGATTCGTAATTCGTTTATCTCTTCGTCAGCCCAATTGTAACACTCGTGTGGTGTAGCGAATTGTTTAGAAGATTCTGTAATCCAATTACCTGTCTTTTTACCTCTCTTATACACACCACAAATCCAACCTGAACTTGCGTTTGCTAGAGGGCTTATCTGTATCCAATAGCCAATACTTAGTAAGTGGTCTATATCTCTTTCGCTCATCTTAATTTCTCCTAGCTCTAGTTAATATATTTACAGGTTCTTTACCTCGTCCTATTAGTAGTTTGTCTACTGCAATCGCAGCTTCTCGTTCTGTTTTAAACTTACTTCTACTAACTCCTTTCATATTTACATACCATTGTCTACAGTCATTAGGTTTAATACTAGCAACGTGCTTATATTGACTAGCATAATAATTCATTTTGTTCATATCTTAGTCTTGTTTTAGTTGTTGAATTCTTTCTATTAAGTGTTCCTCTAAGATGCTACCTTTATCTGTTCGATTCAAAACACTCTCCAACTCCTCTACTACTCGTTCATTAACGTAAGCCTCAATTCGTAGTGTAATATTTCGTAAGTCCATCTTAGTCTTGTTTTAGTTGGTAAATAATGAAAATAAAGAATACTATTGTAAGTATTCCTGATATTGCTCCTGCTATTTCTGTATACATCGCCTAATTTATTTCAATTGTCTCTATTATCTCCTATATTTGAGACAAGAATTTATCTCTATCCTAGTGGTACCTAGTCCATGGTTGGGAAGGAATCCCGCCCTCCCCAACACCGACTTTTAAATCCCGATTAAGGAAATAATTTGGTAACACTCACGCAGTTACCTCTCGTAGGTCTGCCTAACTCCATTCACTCTAGCAGTTGTGGAGCTAGGACTTGTTATGCAGCGTTCTAGTAGCTTGCTCTCTATTCGTTGTTATAGTATAGTATAACCCATTCGTTGCCGTAGGCTATCTCGTACTGCTCCTTCATGTAAGTAGCTTCTTCTTCGTCTTTAGCTATATCTATTTCCTCAAACGGTCTACCTTTGTAACTTCCTACTATTTTAAACATAAGTTTGGTTGTTATAGGGAGAGCGTGAACCCTCCCATTATTATTAAAGTGCCTCTACAAATGCGTCTATCTTAGCGAATGCCTTACTAGACATCTTAGCTCCACCACCTATCATAAGTGATTCGTCTCTACCGAATGCTCTGTTAGGTACTGACTTCTTGTGGTTTACGAAGTGTGTTACTCCGTTGAATAATCCCCATAAGGTTTGTCCGTGAACGCCCATCTCTGTATTGATAGACTGTTGTAAGTCCATCGCTGCGTTGATCTTTCTAGATGAGTAATGCTCTTCATATTCGTTACGACTCATCGCTCTGTCAATACCTGAAAGGTCTTTCCACATATTATCTTTGAAGTCTATTAGCTTTCTGTCTTGCCAGATTTCTATGTTACTCCATTCTTTAAATTTACTATAAACCTCTTCTTCTGCTTCTTGATTGGCAGCTATACGTTGAGGTATGGATAGTAGTTGTTCTTCGATGGTACTGTTGTGACGCATCTTGAACTGAGCTTGGTTATGGAATTGGTAGAATTGATTAGCACAACTTACCACTTTGTTACCAAAGCCTATTCTTACACCATGCTTTCCGTCATGCCCCCAGGTTGCTATTACAAACTTCACTAGCGTGTCGTCTGCGATCTTAACTTCGTCCTCTAGCCTTAACTGAACGAAACATTGTTTCCCTCCGTTAATGGGTCCTGAATGACTTATAGTGTAGTTGTTATCTTTAGCTACCTTTTCAATGGTTTCTATGATAGATTGGTTTTGAGTGACGTGATATGCATCGCTTACCACTCCTAGTGACTCATCTGTTGAGTCGTTTACTGTTGCGAACCATGGCGTTTCAACAAACTCTGAGTGTGTTGCTATTTGCCCTTCTTCGTTTACACTAACTCTTTCGTCAGCTCTGTACAACTCTCTTTTTGATACGGTGAAGTCTAATCCGATTGAAATTAAATCTTGATTTTTCATAATGATTTGGTTTAGTTGTTAGTTTTTGTGTTACCCACGATAAAAATTACTTGTCTGTGTAGCATTCTACCACATCCATGTGAATGCCTCCCATTCTATCTTGAATGTATGTTACGTTTAAATGGTTGCACTTCCAGCAGTGTTGTACACTTGTCCATGATTCAGACTTTAATCTCATTTGATTACAAGTATCGTTACAGTTAAAGCATCCTTCATGGTTTAATGCGTCTATGTCGATTCTTTTCGTGAGCTTAAAGTTGGGCTCAATGTCTTCAAATGGTTTAATTGTGCGCTGCTCTACGAAGTCATTTACTTTCATAGTCTTTGTTTTTGGTTATGTCTCATATTGAGTTTGACCATGAGACGAAAGCCTTGTTATATCTCCGATAACTTCTATCTTTGCAGAGTATTTACCAGAGAATTTTTCAATGAGGCTATCAAAAGCATACTTGTTTATTTTTCGATCTTTTAAATCGTTTGGGCAGTTACCTTTGAGTAATCCCTCAACCGAATAGTCTGTATATAAGTGAGACAGCTTGGTTCCTTTAGATTTATTATGATAAACCTCTTTCCACGCTCTTACTCTGTACTTACACAGCCATATCGTCTTGGTTTCCACGTTAAAACCTTCTAGGTATAGCGTGAGTCTTTATGTCTGAGTCTGCTTTTTGTACGCCAAACTTAGGAGCAGACGTTCCGTACATGAGGATAAAGTTATTAACATCTATGTTACCTTTATCGTCTGTAATCTGTATTATATCTCCGTTGTTTATTAGATAGCCGATTGGCTTCTCTGGGATTGACTTTAGTTTCCTAAGAGTGGCTCCTTGAGCGTAGTTCCTTTCGAAGGATTGCACTCCGTTTTTACTCTTATTCTTATTTATTGGTCGTCCTATCTTCTTCATTCCTTTGTTTTTATGATTTTTAGATAGTCTTCAGGAGTTATGTTTACTTGAACGTAGTCCATGCCTCCTGGCTCTTTTGTACACACTCTATATATGTCTTCTAGGTGGTCTTTATAATACCGCCAATCTATAACATATTCGTGGTTAATCCAAATAGTTATTGTCATTTGTGATAGGTTTATAGTTATTACTCAAAGATTGTACCTATGGCTGTGCCAATTATAGTACCTACAGTTACAGCTATGACTGCTGTAGTCTTGACAGACTTTCTGCCTATGTCTAATGCATTATTAATAGCACTCTTTACAGAGTCACTGTTTTTGTCTACTGCCTTCCAATAGTCCTTAGCGAACATAAAGTTTCTAAGATCTTTTAGGTCTCCAGTCTGACTGTTGAATAGGTTTTTGAATGTTTTCTTCATAATGGTTTTAGGTTTTATTCTTGACAATTAGGGCAAGGAAGCATTCCGTCTTCTGAGTATCTATCTCCATGCTCTAGATCTTCAATCCTCATTTCTCCGTTGCACCTGCTGCAATAATGACTAGGTTTTAAATTTATCTCTTCATACATATCGTAGCCATAACACTCTTGGTGTTCGTCATACTCATCGTATCTGTCGAATATAACTCCTTCTTCGCCATACTTGATTTGTATATAACCCCCATCTGGTAAGTGGATACACCTGTGTTTTGATATTGTTTTTGAGCTCTTTTTAGTTTGTTTCTTAATGAAATCTACTACCGCCGTATGTGCGTATGATATATTCTGACTACACATAGCATCGTATATCTCACTAATTATAGTTTTAGTGTCATCATCTTGCTCTGCCTCGCCAATTAAGCATTTATTAATTACAAGCATTAACCAGCTCCAGGAGGTGTGATAATGTAGGTCTATATGTGTCCTGTGATTATCCTCTTCGTACACGAACATTGTATATTCTCTAAACTCATAAGATTCGTATCCCATAAATTCTGCGATTAACTTATTTCCTTCGTTATAATTCATTGATTCTGTCTTTTAAGAGTTGAATTGTTAACAACAAATCGTTGTCTTCGATCTCTACATTCTCACCTGATAGGTCTATGTAGGTCGCAGTTACGTCATGTGCGAGGCGTTGTATTAACACTACACGCTCCACAAGTTCTGCTCTGTCTTTCTTTGATAGTTTTGTCTTCATTTGTGATGTTTTTTTTGTATCCAGTTAAGTTTTCCTGCGAATTTATCGTCTCCTTCGCTTCTACCAGCATATTCTAATGCAGTATCATCGAATCCGTGGAAGATTAGATTCCTTACGGTGTTTACGGCATACTTCTCTTCGTCTGTTTCTCCTTCCATTGTGTATCCAATGGCTTTCCCTTCGTGTTTTGTGATTACAATCTTCATAGTTTAGTTTTTAGGTTATTCAAATAGCTCTTTCCATCCTTCAGGAGATATTCCTGAGATGAGGAATTCTCTATCCTCTTGACTTAGGTTAGGTAGGCAGTCTTGTATTAGAGCTTCTCTGCTCCTCCACTTGTGGTATCCTGCCGTATTGAATGCTGAGGTTGTATACTCTTTGTTATTACCTCTACATATACCTACGGCTACTGAGTCATATTCACCTGAAGGTAATAGTTCGTGATTTGTCATCATAGTTTATTCTTTTTCGTGGTTAGACTCTACGCAATACTCACAGATACCGTAATCGTGATCTATATCGTGTAGCTCGTCTGATGGTGTTAGTTTTCCGCACATAGTACAGATAACATCTTTAATTTCTTCTGGGCTTTCCATAGCTTTAGTTTAATAAGTGTATAATACGCTCGATTTCATCTCTTTCATCGCTTCCGATACAATCTGACCATAGAGTCATATCTCTCAGTCTTTCAGATGATTGATTTATAACCTCAACTAGAGCGTTGTTACTTCCAATGCAAGCATTGATTATAATCTCCTGTTCTGCAACCTTTACCATCAAAGCTTCGTTTGCTATGGTTAGGTATTCTTTTTGTTCTTCTTGATGTGACATATCTTTGCTATTTAAGTGTTATTTTCTTAGTTATAGTTATATCTAATACTCCGTGGTTTGTAGCACTCGATACGTTGTACCCTCTATTCCTTAGAGTATCCATTATATCGTGCCTATAATCCCACTCATCTTTACTCCAGCCATAATGACTTGCATTGCAGACTGACCAGGTTTTATTACCAACCTCTTCCACTCTTTTTGATAGAGAGTCTACTAGTGATTGTAAGCCTTCTTCGGTTGTCATTTTTATCCCTTCCATAACTTAATGTGTTAGTTTTTAGTTGTTTAACTTGTTTTATCGTTCATAATAGTAGCGTTATGACTTGATTGCCAAGATTCCTAACCCTATTATTATTAATATTATTAATAGTGGTGCTAGCGTTGTTGCTATTGCTACTATCAATCCTGTTACTGAACATACAGCAACGATTGAAAGGGCAACTACTGTAGTCACCCTTATAATTCTACCTAATTGTTTCATGCTTTTATTGTTTATAGTTACTAACATAGTCGTTAGATACCAGTGAGTAATTTATGTTTAGTGCAGTTTCTTTAACCTTCACTAATTGAATGTTGACTTGTTTCTTTAACCAACCTTTGAACGCATCCGTTCCTAAGTTGATTATGTTTTGAGGTACTTTGGCATGATTATTTGTGAAGATAATCACGCTCTTACCTGTTTTGGAAGTAGTGTTTAACACTCTTCTCTTGTTCCATTGCATTACTTTGATTTTTGCCATAAGCTAGTTCTGGGAAGTTTAACGTCTTTTAACCAGTAAGACAGTTTAAGTTTAATCGTTGGTTGCGATTATTACGTTGAACATTTCTTTTTTGTACTTGACGTTATACTCTTTACATCCATAGTTGAATGTACTGTATAGATTTTCTCTTTCGTGTTCTGAATCCACCGTAAGAGGTAGTATTATTAGGTCGGGTTCGTAGAATCCACCGTTTAGCTCCATAAATAGTAGCTTTTTTACGTAATCGTATATTCCATCGGGCAAGTCTGCTCCGTTAGTAGGAATGATTACTGGTCTACTAGAATCTTCTAGACTCTCATAGAATTTTTCTTGTTCATTCATAAGGTTATCTTTAATAGATTAGTTGCCGTAGGCTATAACGAATAGCCCAACGAACTCAAGTTCTACAGCTTAGCAACGTCTGCTAGGATCTTATCCCATACAGACATATTTCTTTTATACGTTCTTAATTCTCTCTTCATAGTTTCAACCTTTAACTGAGTAAGGGTTTTAATGAAGGTTTTCTTGTTTGGGTTACTCGATCTGATCGGTAACATTTTGATTCTTGGTCTGTTCATAGTTTCTTTTGTTTATAATAGACTTTCGTCTGCGAATGAGTAGTAGGCTCCTGATGGTGATAATATCAAGTGATCGATTAATTGTAAGTCCAACGCTGTACCTACAGTCTTAATCTTAGTAGTAATTCCTACGTCTGCTGGACTAGCCTCCATATTACCACTTGGGTGATTATGTGCTAGTATTATTGCAGAGGCATTTGCTTTTAGTGCGTATTGAAACACTACTTTAGCGTCCATTATACACGATGATACTCCACCTTCGGATAACTTTGTGTATCCTAAGATTTCGTTTCTCCTGTTTAGCATTACTAGATACGAGCTCTCGATATGCTCGATTGTATCTTTGTCGAATATGCTTCTAAGGAATCTATGCACACACTTTGAAGATGTGAGCTTTATTCTATCCTTAGCTTTTACTTTAGTCTTGTAGACTATTTTTATTTCACTTGCTTTCATATTAGTTTATCATTGATGAGTTAGTAGTAAGGCAAGCTGGATAGCCTACTTTTATGAATGATTCTAGTTCCTCTATCGACTGCTCTGTGCTTTCGATGGTATCTAGTATGTCTTCGTAAGTGTCGAGGTTCCTACCTACTGTGTAGTTATCTCTCTCCTTTTCTAGTGTTGCTAGAAGGTCTTTAAATGCAGCTACTCTATAGACTGCGTTTTTGTACTCTGTTGGCGTCTTCATAATTGTTTGTTTAGTTTTATCCTATGAATATTAACATAAGGTCGTTAGCACTTAAACTTCCGTCATATTCTACGGTTAGCTCTGTCTTTAATGCTCCGATGAGATATGAAACGTAAACGTTCCCTTTACTTATTGACATCTCTCCTAGTTCGTGTTTGTCAGCATACTCTAAGCTATCGCCTAGTAGTAATTCTGAACCCTTGTTAACTGTTTCTTTTAATGTATCCTTGGTCACTTGAATTGATAATGATTGACCTGCGTATTTGATTGTTAGTTTGCTCATGATGTTTGTTGATTATTTGTTTAAGATTAAATGCATAGCATACACACTGAATGGTAGTAATGCTAATATGAATAGTTCTGATGTAGCTGCGAACACGAACAATATTGTTACGTTCATAGCTAATAGCAACGTGAATAATATCACGAACTCTAGTTTTTTAATCATAGTAATACTCTTTAATGTTTATAAGGTTTTGACGATCCGCAAATTCTTTGCGATTCTTTTACTATATTTGTCTTCCAATTATGATTGAAGACTTGCATAGGGATGTGCTTGGATCAGATACTTTGCTCCATATGATATAGCACAGTTGTTTCTTTACAACTTTCTGGCTGCCCAGCTGTATACTAATCGTAGTGACTAGTTTACAGTGAGCACTCAGAATTTAAAGTTGTTGATGGCAGCCCTACGTTGCTACCACACTATATTACTCTCCGCTTGTAAAACAAGACAGTATAATAAGTAATGTCGTTGAGGTATAGACCGCAGCCTTCTTAGTATCCCTCCACATTTCGGCTCCAGAGTAGTTAAACTTCTCTTGTTCTTTAGCTTCCTTTAACATCTCTTCAGCCATTCTTTTTAAATCTTCTTCGGTAGGATTTACCATAATGATTAGAACACTGAGGTAGTTCAATCTCCATTTAGTTAGTTCCTCTGCATTCAGCGATGAATGTTACGAACACTTGTTCCAGAGGTATTGTTATTCTTTATCTATTTCTAGATTCATTCTTAGTAATGCGTCCATTACTCGATCGTCTAGTTCTTCTGTTTCCGTAAGGTTATACTTCTCCGTTCTACGTCTAGCGTATTCAACCTCTAGGTTGTAAATAGATACAGCTAATGCTATATCGCTAAACTCTTCTACTGGAATTGAATTGTTGTTTCTCATAATGTTTACCACACTAAGGTAGTGGTTGCTCCATATTAGTTAGTTCCTCTTTAGTGTAGCGAACACGATAAGACCGATGTCTTCAAGAGGTAGTATTATTCTTTTATTTCTTCTATTTGTTTTCGTAGTTTAATGTTGTCAGCAATTACTGCGTGTAGGTTGATGTCCTTCTCTAAGTATAACTTATAGATTGCCATATATTTTCTTTCTTCAGTTGAGTTACACTTCTCTTTACACGCTTCTTCGTGAGACGCTTTTAGATCGTTGATCTTGTCTTCTATGCATTTTACGGTTTCGATATAAGTAAGTTCCATAATGAATGATGTATTGTTATACTAAATGATTGTACTGCTTTGACGGGTAGATTCGAACATAGTTCTCAGCCGCACCGTTTTCTTAACAGTACTATAGTATGGGTTGTGTGACGTTAGTAGCCACGTTTTAGTGAATTATAGGCAGAGTAGGGTGAATCGCTCCCTTGTACTTGGGTATTAATACCTTTCTAGTAGTACCATTAGTTCGGTTAGTGGTAGTTTATAGTATATATATGAGTACGTAACTCCGTTTCTTTCTAGTATAGCCTCCGCACTAGCTTCGTTGTCTTCTATTAAGACACCAGTATTGAATATTGTAAGGTTTCCGTCTTCTATAGTTAGCTTAACAGACTCTAATACTTTCTCTTCGTTAAGTAATTTAACAGTTGTAATTACTCCGTTGATGTATGTTTCTACTTTGTAAGTCATAATGTATGTGTTTAGTTTAGTTTATATTAGTCTTCAGCGACTACAGCCCAGATGATTGATGCGAACACGGTTAGTTCGGTAACTACAACTGCTGCTTTAATTGTTTTAGCTGACTTGATGATTCTTTCTTGTGTAATTCCTTTGTCTTTACACTTACTATGGAAGACTCTTGCTTTGTTTAGCACCTCTTCGTTCTCTTCTTTGGTTACTTTTCTACCTGTCTTTACTCTGTTTCTAATGTACTCTATGTGTCCTTTGACTACCATTGCCTCTACTGCTGTTGGCATATCGGATACTGTTTGCTTTACTGTTTCGAAGAATGTCATAATACTTCCACACTAGGTAGTGGATGCTCCATATAGATTGTACAAGGTGAAAACCAACTTGCTTTTGATAGAATAGGTGGCGTAGCCTAAAAGATTAGTATGGGTAGGGGGTGTACAGGAGAGGGCCTCACACTCTCATAAATAAAAACAATTCTGATATATAAATAAAAAATATTATATTTGCCTAACGAACTTCCTGTGCATCCCGTAAGACCTGCTGGGGAGTCATTTTAAAAGCGTATAGATGAAGAGATGTATTGAGACTCCATACGGGGAGATATTCCGTGATGAGATGGGTAATTTAACCTTAGAGTATGAGACGCTTGACTTCGTTGAGTTTTCACCAGAGGATCCTATAGATGGGGAGATAGATTTATGGTTAATAGATAATGGTTACAGGATACTGGATAGGGCTATATACTTTAACGATCCGATAGTAAAGACATTAAACTATATATACTTTAATCAAGAGACACAGGACTACGAGGAGGTTGATGTTCCAGTGAGTCATTATGACGATATAGATGTTGGCAGTTTCATGTTGAAGTATAAACTAGAAAGGAGCTAATGTATTTATTAAAGTTAGGAAAGAAGGGAGATGATGTTTCTATTGAGGATAATGGGGTTTTGGGAGTACCAGAATTCTTCAAGGTCTTAAAGGATAAGAAGCTTGGTGATAGAGCTATTAGGTATATAGCATTGAGTCAGGATTACGATTCTCCATATAGGTATTTGAATGAAAGGGATAGGAATAGGCAAATCTGCATGGACTTGACTGGGAAGCCTGAATGGGCTGACATTAAACACCCTTTGATGCTCGCAGCTATTGACAAGTATAAGAAATTACAAAGAGATCCTTTAGATGATCAACTAGGAGCGTTTAATAGAAAGCTAGACCAATACACTACACTTATTAATAATTGGGTATTAGACCAAGAGACTGCTGAAGACTTACAGAAGGTAATGATAGGTATTGAAAAGCTATTAGGTACCCGTACTGTTTTGATAGAAGCTATAGAGAGACGTGGAGAAAGAAAGGTTATTAGTGGTGAACAAAAGCTTAGCTTCCTAGAGGATAGAGCTGTTAGATTAAAAGACGCTTAATGGCTGCTAGATTCGACGTACAACAATATAGACCTATACCCAATCATGGGCATCCCAAACTCGACACCGATAGTTTAATATATCAAGACTACTGGGAAGAGGAAATGCACCGATGTATTCATGGCTATAAACCTATTGGTGGAGAGTGGATACCTGGAAACTACTATTGGTACCTTAACTACTATATGATATTAGGTAACGACGGTACAGACGGTAATCGTAAGACACTTATATATCCGTGGTATAGAGATATGGATCTTGAGTATTTTATGCTCTTTGATACCTGCAGGAAGGAAGGTAAAGGGATGATCGTTATTAAGGCTCGTGATAAAGGGTTTAGTTATATGAACTCAGGGTTGGTGGCGCATGAGTTTACATTCTTTCCGCATTCCGAGGTCGGAATTGCGGCGGGATTAGGGGTTACTGCGAATTCATTTTTTGATAAGGTTAAGAAGGGGTTGATGAATCAGCATCCTAATTTTAGGCATGGTTGGTTAAAGGATACTAAAGATACGCTAAGAGCTGGGTATAAGCAGAAGAATGCTGAAGGTCGTTGGGATATAAGTGGTTATCAATCTGTGATACACTGTAGAACGATGGATGATCCTGAAGTTTATAAAGGAGAGCGTTTATCTATAATGATATTTGAGGAGGCTGGAGAGTTCAAGAGATTGAAGAATGCTTATATGTCTTCTATGGCTTGTTTCATGGATGGATCTAAGCAATTCGGTGTTCCTGTGGTTGGTGGTACTGGTGGTGATATTGATGCTGCCTCTGCTGATTTTATGGATATGTATTATAATGCTGATGCATTTAGCCTTATCCCTATGTTTATTCCTGCGTCTGTTGCTTTGCATGGGTACTTTAGCCCTATAACAGGTGTCGATGACGAACCAGCAGCTCGTAAGTTTATCGAAGACGCAAGAGAGAAGATACTCGAAGGTGGTGGGGATAGTAAGGCATATAATTTACATATACAAAATTATCCACTAACTATACAGGAGGCGTTCTTAAAGACTAAAGGCTCAAGGTTTGATATAGCATTGCTTAATCAACAAAGAGGTCGCGTGCAAGACCTGAAGGATCCTGAGCAGCATATAACAAAGGGTAATCTTGATTGGGTAATAGATGATACTGGTATAACTAACAAGGTTG
>Ga0075447_10000199_pt1 | contig 29603 bp, 19 predicted proteins | sample CoawatmetaG10DNA_FD_72352 | JGI IMG/M metagenome (GOLD analysis project Ga0075447, IMG submission 72352) | Marine microbial communities from the West Antarctic Peninsula - Coastal water metaG104-DNA | ecosystem: Environmental > Aquatic > Marine > Coastal | place: Atlantic Ocean: West Antarctic...
TACTACCTTGGAAAGATTTCAATAAAAACATGGCAATAGCCGTGGAGTATAATTTAGAATATTAATGCAGGGTTTATTTGACTTTGTAGTTAAACCAAAAGGATCAAGATATAATAACGTTAAGAAAATTGGAGATAAAGAGTTAATATTAAACTCAGAGATATTCAACCATCAATACGTTAATAGAGAAGCTGTTGTTGTTTCAACACCTAAAATAATACCAACTGATATAAAACCTGGTGATACAATTATAGTACATCATAATGTTTTTAGAAGATGGCATGACCAACAGGGTGTTGAAAGAAACAGTAGAGGCTACTTTAAAGAAGATAAGTATTTTGTTTCTATGGACCAGATATATTTATATCAAAATAAAGATGGTTGGTTCTCGCTACCAGATTACTGCTTCGTAAAACCTATAGTATCAAAAGAGGATATGTGGGCTGAAGATAAAGAAAAACCATTAGTTGGTATTGTTAAGTATACAAACAAAAAACTAAGTTTAAAAAAAGGTGATCTAATAGGTTTCACACCTAACAGTGAATATGAGTTTATCATAGAAAAAGAAAGGCTTTATAGAGTTTTATCTAAATTTATTACAATCAAATATGAATATCAAGGAGACGAAAAAGAATATAATCCTAGCTGGACATAAAGCAGTTGAGGAATTAATAAAAGTTGCCAAAGAAGCTATAGTTGATTCTGGTGAAGATATTACAGCAGACAGATTAAAAAATGCGGCAGCTACAAAAAAACTAGCTATTTTTGATGCGTTTGAAATTCTTAATAGAATTCAAGACGAACAAGATATGTTAGATAACAAACCAAAGGAAGAGAAAAGAATAGAAGCTTTTGGAGGGTTTGCAGAAAAAAGATCTAAATAATGTACAACCAAACGTTATATGAGGTTGTAGAACCTATAAAAATAAACACCATCAAGAGACTTAATAAGTCTAAAAAATGGGAATACGGTTACAATAAAGAACATGATTTAATTGTAATATCAAAAACTGGTCAAATAGGTGAGATATATAATATACAAAACCTAACAATAGCTTTACCAAAAGAAGATAAAGTCCATAAATTTGATAACGACACGTGGAAGGTAACTGAACAACCTCAACCACTGCAAAGAATAAAGACAATATTTGATTGGAAAGACTACCCACAAGACTTTAAAGAGAAGCATGTAGATTACATTGAGGATGAATTTAGAAAAAGAGATGACGGTTTTTGGTTTTATAATAAAGGTAAAGCAACATATATAACAGGGACACACTATATGTACTTACAGTGGTCTAAGATTGACGTAGGTCAACCGGATTTCAGAGAAGCTAATAGATTGTTCTATATTTTTTGGGAAGCTTGTAAGGCTGATAAAAGAGCATACGGTATGTGCTACTTGAAAAATAGAAGATCTGGTTTTTCTTTTATGGCTTCAGGTGAACTTGTTAATCAAGCAACAATATCAAGTGATTCTAGGTTTGGTATATTGTCTAAAACTGGACCAGATGCTAAAAAGATGTTCACAGACAAGGTTGTGCCAATATCAGTTAATTACCCGTTTTTTTTCAAACCAATCCAAGATGGTATGGATAGGCCAAAAACAGAGCTCGCGTATAGAGTGCCAGCATCTAAGTTGACTAGAAGGAAAATTGAACAAGGAAGCGATGGCGAAGAGTTAGATGGCTTAGATACAACTATAGATTGGAAAAATACAGGTGACAACAGTTATGATGGTGAGAAGCTGAAACTATTAGCTCATGATGAAAGTGGTAAATGGGAGAGGCCTAACAATATATTAAATAACTGGAGAGTTACAAAAACAACACTACGATTAGGTAGTAGAATTATAGGTAAGTGTATGATGGGATCAACATCGAACGCTTTAGACAAAGGAGGAGCAAACTTTAAAAAACTATTTAATGGATCTGATGTCACAAAAAGAAACAGAAATGGACAGACTAGCTCAGGATTATATTCTTTGTTTATACCTATGGAATGGAATTACGAAGGATTCATTGATACTTATGGACACCCTGTCTTTGATACGCCGAAGGAAGAGGTTCAAGGACCTTACAATGACGTAATTGATACAGGAATTCTAGAACATTGGCAAAATGAAGCTGACGGATTAAAAAGTGATGGAGATGCTTTGAATGAGTTTTACAGACAGTTCCCAAGAACTACTGAGCACGCTTTTAGAGATGAAACACAAAACAGTATATTTAATTTAGCTAAAATATACGAGCAAATAGATTATAACGAAGAGCTAAATGCGCCACTAACGCAAGGTAATTTTCAATGGGTTAATGGGGTTAAGGACGGAAAAGTTATATTTTATCCTGATAATAAAGGAAGGTTTAAAATTAGCTGGACACCTAAGATACACCAACAAAATAACCATACTATTAAGAATGGTTTAAAATACCCAGGCAATGAACATATGGGTGCTTTTGGATGTGATAGTTATGACATATCAGGAACAGTGGATGGTAAAGGATCGAAAGGCGCTTTACACGGTTTGACTAAGTTTAGCATGGAAGACTGTCCACCGGCTCACTTCTTCCTAGAGTATGTAGCTAGACCACAGACGGCTGAGATATTCTTTGAGGACGTTCTAATGGCTTTAGTATTTTACGGGATGCCTATATTAGCAGAGAACAATAAACCCCGTCTATTATACTATTTGAGAAGACGTGGTTATCGAGGCTATTCAATGAATAGACCGGACAAGATATGGAACAAACTATCTGTAGCAGAAAAAGAGGTTGGTGGAATTCCTAACTCAAGCGAAGATATAAAGCAAGCTCACGCCGCAGCAATTGAAATGTATATACAAGATCACGTAGGTATGAAATCAGATGATACCCATGGTGATATGTATTTTTCAGAAACACTACAAGATTGGGCTAAGTTTGACATAAACAATAGAACAAAATTTGATGCAGCAATAAGCTCTGGTTTGGCGATAATGGCTTGTAATAGGCATCTTTACAGACCTAACGCAGAAATAAAAAGAGAAAAACTAAATATAAGTATATCTAAATATAAAAACCAAGGTGTGCGCTCTAAATTAATAGATTAAACAAATGGCAGAATCAATTACAAAAGGTTATTTCCCAAGTCAAGTCGTAAGCGACTCTGAGAAGGTCGGTCTTGACTATGGGTTAAAAGTTGCTAAAGCGATTGAACAAGAATGGTTTCAACGTGATTCTGGAACTAATAGATTTTATAACAACCAAAGTGAGTTTCACAAACTAAAACTTTACGCAAGAGGAGAGCAGTCAATACAAAAATATAAAGATGAATTATCTATAAACGGTGATCTATCTTACCTTAATTTAGACTGGAAACCAGTACCTATTATACCTAAATTTGTAGATATAGTGGTTAATGGTATGTCTGAAAGGATGTATGATATAAAAGCTTACTCTCAAGATCCATACGGAATGAGTAAAAGAACTCAATACATGGAGTCTATACTTAGAGATATAGAAACAAAAGAATTGATTGATTTTGCACAAGAGTCATTAGGTATATCTTTGCAAGAAAACGCACCAGAAACTTTACCTGATAGCGAAGAAGAATTAAGCCTTCACATGCAGCTTAGCTACAAGCAAGAGGTAGAAATTGCTAATGAACAGGCTATAGCTGTTATATTAGCTGGTAATAAATTTAATGAAACAAGAAAAAGACTTTACTACGATCTAACCACTATAGGTATAGCTTGTGTTAAAGATAAATTTACTACATCAGAAGGTATAAAAGTTGAATACGTAGATCCTGCTAATATAGTTTACTCTTACACAGAGTCACCTTATTTTGAAGATTTATATTATGTTGGTGAAGTTAAGACAATACCTATAAACGAATTAAAAAAGGAATTTCCTGGTTTAACTCAAGAAGACCTTGATAAGATAATAAAACAACCAAATCAAACTTCTCAATTTAGAGGGTCCACTCAAAACAATAGTAATGATAAAAATACAATAGATATATTGTACTTTAACTACAAAACCTACATGAACGAGGTCTACAAGGTTAAGGACACTATGACTGGTGGTAGTAAGGTTATATTAAGAGATGATAATTTTGATCCACCAATAAATGATATGGTTGGGGATTATGGTAAAATAGAAAGATCTCTTGAGGTTCTTTACGAAGGTGTATTGATATTAGGAACAGACAAATTACTTAAGTGGGAAATGTCTAAAAATATGATGAGACCTAAAAGTGATTACACTAAGGTTAAAATGAACTATAATATTGTAGCTCCTAGAATGTACAAAGGAAAGATTGAGTCTTTAGTGAAACGAATTACTGGTTTTGCCGATATGATTCAAATAACTCACTTAAAGTTACAGCAAGTACTAAACAGGATGGTACCAGATGGTATTTATTTAGATGCTGATGGATTGGCTGAAATAGATTTAGGTAACGGAACTAATTACAATCCACAAGAAGCTTTAAACATGTATTTCCAAACTGGTTCCGTTATAGGTAGGTCGTTTACATCAGAGGGTGATATGAACCCAGGTAAAATACCTATACAAGAAATAACAACTGGATCTGGTGGAGGTAAAATACCTGTGCTGATTCAAAACTACAATTATTACATGCAGATGATACGTGACACAACCGGGCTTAACGAAGCTAGGGACGGTAGCACACCTGATAGTAGGGCATTAGTTGGTGTACAAAAATTAGCAGCAGCAAATTCAAACACTGCCACAAGACATATATTAGACTCTGGGTTATACCTTACAGCTGAAGTAGCTGATTCTATATCATTAAGAATATCTGATATATTAGAGTACTCCCCAACAAAGGAAGCTTTTATACAAAAAATAGGTGGACACAACGTTGGCACATTAGAAGATATAAGCTCTTTACATCTTTATGACTTCGGTATATTCTTAGATGTTTCACCAGATGAAGAAGAAAAAACATTGTTAGAGAATAACATACAGGTTGCTTTAGGTCAACAAATGATAGATTTAGAAGATGCGATTGACTTAAGGGATATTAAAAATGTTAAACTAGCCAATCAGTTGCTAAAAGTTAGAAGGAAAAAGAAAAGAGAAAGAGACGAACTTCTACAAACAAAAAATATAGAGACTCAAGCTAACGCAAACGCTCAAGCACAGAAGGTTGCTGCTGAGGCAGAAGTACAAAAGAATCAAGCTTTAATGGCAAGTACAATGCAGCTTGAAGAAGCTAAGATGATGCTAGAACAAAAGAAAATGATGGCTGAAGCTCAAATCAAAAAAGAACTTATGAATCATGAGTTTATGATAAACATGAAGCTCAAAAACATGGAGCTTAATGTAAATAAGAGCAAAGAAACTGGCAAAGAAGACAGAAAAGATGAAAGAACTAGAATTCAAGCTAGTCAACAATCTGAATTAATAGATCAAAGAAGTAACAATAAAGCGCCTAAAAAATTTGAGTCAGTGGGTAATGACAACTTAGGTGGAATAGAATTTTAACCCATAACACTAATTATATAATATTATATCATGGCAGAAAAAAAAGAACCGGTCCAAGAACCTGTTGTAAAACAAGAAGCGGCAATCAAAAGTAGCGAAGCTATTACAGATGCTAAGATCGAAGCTCCTCTTAAAGAGGGTGGAGATATGAAAATTAAACCTACTAAACCTAAACAGTTAGCTAATAACGAAGCTGAAGAAGCAATTAAAATTGATTTATCTCAACAAAAAGAAGTGGTTGAAGAACCTGTTGTTGAAGAACCAGTTGCTAAGGTTGAAGAAGTAGTTGAAGAACCAGTAGCTGAAGAGGTTACGGAAGAACAACCAGTAGTTGAAGAGATTACAGACGAAAAAGTTGAAGAGCAAACAGAAGAACTACAAGAAAAAGTAGAAGAAGCTGTACAAGAAGCTCAAGACACGGCTGAACCATTACCAGAAAACATAAAAAAAGTTATAGACTTTATGAATGAGACTGGTGGAAGTCTAGAAGAGTATGTTAGGTTAAATCAAGATTACTCTAAACAAGACGATAAATCTTTACTTAAAGAATACTACAAACAAACAAAAAGTCATCTAGACTCTGATGAGGTTGATTTCTTAATAGAAGACAGCTATGATTACGACGAGGACGTCGATGACGAAAGAGACATTAAAAGAAAAAAGTTAGCACTTAAAGAGCAAGTTGCCAGTGCTAAAAACCACCTAGACGGGTTAAAGTCTAAATATTACGAAGAGATCAAAGCTGGATCAAGACTAGATCCTGATCAAAAGAAAGCTGTAGATTTTTTCAACCGTTACAACGATGAAATTAAAACATCAACAAAAGTAGCAGAGGAACAACAAACCACTTTTTTAAATAAGACTAATAAAGTCTTTAACGACCAGTTCAAAGGTTTTGAATATAAGGTTGGAGAAAAGAAATTCAGGTTTAATGTTAAAGATGGTGAACAAGTTAAGACACAACAGAGCGATCTTAATAACTTTGTCAAGAAGTTTCTTGATAAAAACAATGTTATGAACGACGCAGAAGGTTATCACAAGTCTTTATTTACCGCCAACAACCCTGATGCTGTTGCCAAGCATTTTTACGAACAAGGTAAAGCAGATGCTATCAAGGATAGTATAGCTAAATCAAAAAATATCAACATGGATCCTAGACAAGCACAGTCAAATGTGATTCCTACTTCCGGTTGGTCCGTAAAAGCTGTACCAGGTGACTCGGTGTCCGATTTCAAAGTTAAGATAAGAAAATAAATTTAACTAACTTTAAAAATTAAAAATTATGGCATTAGCTAGCTCGGGTGCCGCATTAGCGCACCTAACCCCGAGACCAAATAAAACATTGTTTGGCTCAAATTATTTATCAATCGCAGGCAACGATTTCAATTTCACAAAACAATTCCTACCGGAAGTTTATGAAAAAGAAGTTGAAAGATATGGAAACAGAACTATTTCTGGTTTCTTATCTATGGTCGGCGCTGAAATGCCTATGGCTTCTGACGAAGTTGTATGGTCTGAACAAGGTAGAATTCACGTAGCATACGACGATGTCGTAGGTACTGATGTTTCTGCAAATTTATTAACTTTTTCTGCTGCTCACCTTTTAAGCATTGGCGATACTATTATCGCAAGCAAAGGTGGTGCAACATTAAAATGTTACGTATCTGCTGTACCTAGTGCAACTACAATTACCGCTCAACCTTACACGGTTGCTGATATATCAAGTATCGGTGCTGATGGAGTTGCTGCTGTTAAAGTATTTGTATATGGTTCTGAGTATGCTAAAGGTTCTTCTGGAGCTGGAAACAAAAAAGATGCAACTTTCACTTCTTTCTCGAATAAGCCAATTATTCTAAGAGACAAGTATAGCGTTAACGGTTCTGACACTGCTCAGATCGGTTGGGTTGAAGTTGCTACTGAAGCTGGTACATCTGGATACTTATGGTATCTAAAATCTGAGCACGAAGCAAGGATTAGATTCGAAGATCAATTAGAAATGGCTATGATTGAAGCGGAAAAAGTTGCTGCGGCATCTGCAATTTCTGCAACAGGTATTTCTGGATCTGAAGGTTTATTCGCTGCAATCTCTTCAAGAGGATTAGTATATAACAATGCTGATTTTGATGATGGTGTTTCAGGTGGTATCCACGTAGGTTTAGCTGAATTTGATGCTATCTTACAAGAACTTGACAAACAAGGATCTATTGAGGAAAACATGCTTTTCTTAGACAGAGCAACATCTCTATCTATTGACAACATGCTTGCTGCTCAAAATTCTTATGGTGCAGGTGGTTCTTCTTTTGGAGTATTTAACAACTCTGAGGAAATGGCCTTAAATTTAGGATTTTCTGGTTTCAGAAGAGGTTCTTATGACTTCTACAAAACTGACTGGAAATACTTAAATGATTCTACAACTAGGGGACTAGTATCTGATATTGAAGGTGTTATCGTTCCTGCTGGAACTTCAACAGTTTACGATCAGGTAATGGGTAAAAATATCCAAAGACCATTCTTACACGTTAGATACAGAGCTTCTGAAGCTGACGATAGAAGAATGAAATCTTGGATTACAGGATCTGTAGGTGGAAACTATACAAGTGACGAAGATGCGATGAACGTTCATTTCTTATCTGAGAGATGTTTATGTGTTCAAGCAGCTAACAACTTTGTATTGTTAAAATCTACTGATGGTGTCCAAGGATAATCAATAGTAATGTAATTCTTACCCTCGTTGTACTGACGGGGGTAATTATTACTTTTATAAACTTTTTAATTATATTATATTATGACAACAAAAACAATAATTCCAGGTGTACCAGAAGGTACCGCTTGGGAAATGAAAGATAGAGTTTACTATCTAACAACAAGAGAACAACCTTTAGTATTCTCTTTACCGTCCAAACATACTCAAAGAAAACCATTGTTGTGGTTTGATCCGGTAAAAGGTTATCAAAGAGAATTAAGACTCGCAACAAATCAACCATCACCTTTAGCCGATGAGCAAAAAGGTAATGCAACTCTAGGGCGAATAGTTTTTAGAGATGGAGCTTTAGCAGTTCCAAAAAGATTTCAATCTTTACAGAAAATGTTATCGATATTCCACCCATTAAAAGGTGTTATATATCAAGAGCATGATGAAGTTGAGGTTGCTACATATGATTTAGAATATATGGAGCAAGAGATTGAAGCTTTAACTACAGCTAAAGACCTAGAAATTAACATCATGGAAGGTATATTAAGAGTGGAAATTGGAAGTAAAGTTTCCAGTATGAGCTCTAAAGAAATAAAAAGAGACTTGTTATTATTCGCTAAGAATAATCCCGCATTATTTCTAGACCTAGTCAAAGATGACAACGTTCAATTAAGAAACTTCGGAATAAAAGCAACAGAAGCTAACTTAATTAAGCTATCCCCTGACAACAGACAGTTTACGTGGGCTAGTAACGGTAGAAAACTTATGACAGTTCCTTTCGACGAGCATCCTTACACAGCGTTAGCTGCGTGGTTTCAAACTGATGAAGGTTTGGAAGTTTATGATAACTTAGAAAAAAGATTAAAATAAATAATCACTTATAGAGGTAACCATCTCTCGGGGTGGTTGCTTACTATAAATAAAAAATAATATGGCAGTTAATATAGACACAGTTTATCAAAGAGTTTTAGCAATAGCTAACAAAGAACAGAGAGGATTTATAACTCCACAGGAGTATAACCTATTTGCTAACCAAGCTCAAATGGACATATTCGAGCAATATTTTTATGATTTAGATCAATTTTTAAAGATGCCTGGAAACGATTCCACGTATGCTGATATGGTTGATATAATAAAAGAAAAGATAGATATATTCGAAAACTATAGAACAGCTATAACAATGAATAGCTCAGGTAGAGGTTCTTTCCCGTCTGGTTACTATAGAATGGGTGAACTATATTATAATTGCCCATCATTAAGTAGGTATGTTGAGATTGAGAAAATCAATCAAAACGAGATACACCACATACAAAACTCACCACTAACTAGTCCAAACGCGGAAATGCCCGTTTATGTACAAATAAGTGGAACAGCAATACAGACATATCCGACTATAACTTCCGGAGTTGTGTGTAACTATATATCAAGACCTTCTTCTGTCAACTGGTCTGCTACGGTAGTTTTAGGGGAATCTTTATACAACGCAAATGCTTCTACAAACTTTCAACTACACGATTCTGAAGAATCTGAATTAGTTATAAAAGTATTAGAGCTAGCTGGTATAACAATAAAAGACCCTCAACTTTACCCAATAGCTGCACAAGAGGAAGCACAGAATGTACAACAAGAAAAATAATATAACATGCCATTATTAACAGGAACACAAAGACAGTATTACGATAATAGTCAATCACTGGTTGCCACCGCTAATCAAACAGCGTTTACATACGCTTTTTCACCTGCACCAGCAAATGAGGTTGATTTTAGTATTTTTATTGATGATGTACAAGTAAGTAGTGATTTATACTCCTACTCTAACAACGTTGTGACCTTTTCGTCAGGTAGAACAGTTGGAGAAGTGGTTGTTCTTAGGCAAATAACATCTGAAGAACAGTTAGGCAACTACCAATACATAAAAATAAACGATATTGTAAACAACTTTATAATAAACTATGTAGGTGAGGATAAGTTGATACCTAAGATAAAAAGAACCGACGTAGCTTTTCATATTCAAAGAGGAATACAAGAGCTTAGTTACGATACTTTAAATTCGGATAAATCTCAAGAAATAGAGATACCACCTTCGCTGAAAATGAAACTACCACATGATTATGTTAACTATGTTAAGTTAAGCTGGGTAGATACTTCCGGTGTGGAAAGAATAATATATAAAACTACTGACACTAGCAATCCTAATGCTTTGCTTCAAGATGCAAACTATGACTATATATTCTCTGGAGATGACAACTTATTAACGTCAGGAGAATCAGAAACATGGGATAAATTCTCAGAGCCACAAGTAACAATAAACGAAACAGATACTCCTCTTAATGCTGATATTGGTGAGGGAAGAAGATACGGTATATCACCTGAACACGCGCAAGGTAATGGAGTATACTTTATAGATAATGCAAAGGGATACATACATTTTAGCTCTGATCTTTGTAACAAAATAATAACTTTAAAATACATAAGTGACGGTTTAGGTACTACGGCAGATATGGTTGTACATAAATTTGCTGAAGATGGTATATACAAATACACAGCACACGCTATTCTAGCATCTAGAACTATGGTACCAGAATATCTAGTGGCTAGATTTAAGAAAGAAAAATTTGCAGCAATAAGAAAAGCTAAACTAAGATTAAGCAATATAAAATCTGCAGAGATTGCACAAGTTTTAAGGAACAAATCTAAAGTAATAAAACACTAAAATATGCCGGAGATAAAACATCACTTTCGAGCAGGTAAGATGAATAAAGACCTGGACGATAGATTAGTGCCTAATGGAGAATATAGAGACGCACAGAACATAGAAATATCTACTTCTGAAAGTGACAACGTTGGTACTATTCAAAATGTTAGAGGAACTACTAGAATAAAAGGTAAGACTTATGACACTAACACCCAAGCTATAACAGCTAACTGGTCCACTCATAGTTTTGGTTTAACTAATGCGGTTTGTATTGGTAGTGTACTAGATAACGAGAGTGATAAAATATATTGGTTTATAAAATCAGACGAATCTGACTGTATCGCTGAATATGACGATATAAAAGGGATAATATCCCCAGTGCTAGTAGATACTTTGAGTATATTAAAGTTCACATCAAATCAAATCATAACGGGTATTAATGTTATTGATGGTATGATCTTATGGACTGATGATATTACTGAACCCAAAAAAATCGATATAGAGATATTCAAATCTGGATGCTCTACAAACTTCACAACCCATACAACGTTTCACGGTGTTAATTTCGCAGAGCATGATATAACGGTTGCTAAAAAAGCACCATTAACAGCTCCAACACTTACTATGTCTACCTCAACTAGAGGTGGTAACGGGACTGGCACTGACTTTGTATTATTAAGCAATTCAGTAGCTACGTTGTTCACTGATGTGGATGGAAATGGAAAAGCATCTGGTACAGATGTAACACTTAACTTCTCTCCAGCACCAAACTTTCAAGTAGGAGATATACTGACATTAACATCATCTTACGAAGAAGGTGCATCATTAACTAATTACGAAATCAAAGTAAGAGTACTAACTTTATCTAGCAGCAACCAAGTTTCTACGTGTAAAATACAAAGTATACCTGTAGAGATAGTTTACGTTCCTTTAGTATGGGAGGTATTACTTAGTGAAGAAGGTTTATTGTTTGAAAAGAAACTAGTTAGATTTGGTTACAGGTGGAAATACACTAGTGGTGAGTATTCTACATTCTCCCCATTTAGTGAGTTAGCGTTTAAACCTTCTACTTTTGAGTATTTATCCTCTGATGGGTACAACGAAGGTATGATCAACAACCTTAGACAGTTAACTATAAATATAACAGATGCAAAACCCGCTGATGTAGACGAGGTTGATATATTATATAAAGAATCAAATAATAATTTGATCTACGTAGTAGACACTTTAAAGGAAAAACAAGACGGTACTTATGATGTATCTTACGATTTAGAATCTGAGATAATAGGAAAAGTTGTAGAGGCTAACCAAATGCTGAGACCTTGGGATAACGTCCCAAGAAGAGCAAAAGCTCAAGAGGTGACAGCTAACAGGCTTATATACGCTAATTATCTACAGAACTACAATATACCTAGTTTTAATACACCTGAAATATCAATGTCTATAGGGCAAAGCGCAATTACAACGGTTAAAGAGCCTGAGCTTTCTATTAAGTCACTAAGAACGTACCAAGCTGGAGTTGTTTATGTAGATGCTTATAACAGACAGACACCTGTTTTTACAAGCAGTAAAGCTTCAAAACAAACAAGTAAGTCTTATTCTGATACAGTAAACAGCATTCAATTAACCCTTAGTAATACCGCTCCAGATTGGGCAACGCATTTTAAGTATTACATAAAAGAAACTTCTAATGAGTACTACAATCTATCTATGGATAGATATTATTTAGCAGAAGACGGTAACGTGTGGTTGAGTTTCCCTTCTTCAGAAAGAAACAAAATACAAGAAGATAGTTATCTTATACTGAAAAAACAACATGATGCGGACACTTTTGTTGGTGTTAAAGCAAGGTATAAGGTTTTAGATATATCTAACGATCCACCGGATTTTATAAAACTGATTAAAAAAGCTATAGGTAACGCCGATGGTAAAACGCTAACCAGTGGGGTTAGTAGGCCACAAATTGGTTCTACTACCTTTAAGTTCTTAGGACCTGATCCAGCTGATAGCCCTAGTTTTGCTCAAGGGTTCACATCTGATGGACTCATACAGCTTAGTATTGCTGGATTAAAAACAGCTAAATACAACATAGTTAGTGGTGGTCCAACTGGAACCAAACAAGGTTCAGATGATGAGATATATTCTGTAACAATAGATGAACCGTTGCAGAGTGGTGAAGCTAGCTTAGATACACTAACAACGTCTGGTGGTCAAGCTTTCCAGATAATATTATTTGAAGAAAAGTTTGCAAACAAACCAGAATTTTATGGTAGATTTTTCGCTAAAATAAATAGAGACTCTGCTTTTGACACTAACATAATAGCAACGTATCCAGACATTGAAGCCGAATATGGTATAACAAATAGTAGGTTTATAAATAGAAACGCTGTCAATACAGGACCTGGTGACGGCAGACAAGCCGCTTCGTGGTATGACACTAGGTCAAAACACAACGATGTAGCCGAATCAAATAACGGTCACCCAGTTAATGGTAGAGATTATTTTACTTTTCACTGGACAGCTTCACCTAAAAGTGGTAGTAAAGATTTTGATAAATCAAATAGTATAAATTCATTTTTAAAAGGTATAAAAGAGGCTGGAACTCTATTTAGATTTAAATCTGAAGATGGTACGATTGGTGAAGTATACAAAGTTACTGGTTCTGAAATCACATACACGTATAGAAGAAATGGTAGAAAAAAATTAGCTAGTAGCAAAAGAAGAAGCTACAAGATAACGTTTGAGCATGCTACAAATCTTACGCCCTACGAAGACGTATTTGTTTATTCTTCTGGCACGGGAACTACTGTAGATGAAATTCAACTACTAGAAAAAGTACTTGATGGAGATAATGAACTACTAACTTCTAACAACCCAGCTATATGGGAGACAGAACCTAAAGAAGCTGTTGATTTAGATTTGTATTACGAAACAGGTAACACGTTACCTATATCTGAACACGGTACAACACACACTATTCCTTTTAAGAATTGTTATTCATTTGGCAACGGTGTAGAGTCTAATAGAATGAGAGACGATTATAACGCTGTTCAGATCGATAAAGGCGTAAAAGTGTCTACGGTATTAGCAGAACAATATAAAGAAGACCACAAGAAAAATGGATTAATATACTCTGGTATATTTAATTCAACTAGTGGTATAAATAGATTTAACCAATTTATACAGGGAGAACAAATAACTAAGGATATAAACCCACACTACGGCAGTATACAAAAATTACATGCTAGAAATACTGATCTTATAACTTTTTGTGAAGACAAGGTTATAAAAATACTAGCCAACAAAGATGCTTTGTATAATGCTGATGGGAACCCAAATTTAACCGCTACAAACAGAGTGTTAGGTCAATCTATACCTTTCATAGGTGAATACGGAATATCTAAAAATCCAGAATCATTTGCATCGTATGCCTATAGAGTTTACTTTGCAGATAAAAATAGAGGGGCTATATTAAGACTGTCTAGAGATGGTTTAACACCTATATCAGATGTAGGTATGAAAGATTTCTTTAAAGACATCTTACCAACCTCTACTTTAATACAGGGTAGTTATGATGATAGTAAAGGCTTATATAACTTATCGCTAAGTGCTAACACGTTGTCTTTTGATGAAAAAGTCGGTGGATGGACTAGTTTCAAATCTTTTGTTCCAGAAGAGGCTGTATCTTTAAACAATGTATATTACAGTATTAAGAATGGTGACATTTGGTCACACACAAACACTAAAAGAAATAGATTCTATGATACGTCTGTTTCAGAAAACGATACAACTAAATTCTATAATTCATCTGTTACTTTATTAGTTAATGATCAGGCTGATAGTATAAAGGGTTTTCAAACCATAAACTACAGTGGCTCTAGGTCAAGAAAATATACTAAAGATTATGATGCTGGCAACAGTTATGCTAGTCCTACCGAAACATTCACGCCGGGTTGGTTTTGTGAAAGTGTTGTAACTGATGAACAAAACGGAGCGATTAGTGAGTTTATAGAGAAAGAAGGTAGGTGGTACAATTACATTAAAGGCGATACCACTACTTTAGCCAACCTAGACTCACATGAATTCACGGTTCAAGGTATTGGTAATTTAACAGCTATATCAGGTGATACCAGTCCAGATGATAAAACAGTAACACTTAGTTTAACTGGTGTTGCAAACACAACAAGTGATGCGTTTGTTTTTGATGTAACACCCGGTACAGAGATACATAGCACTTTAACTACAACTACAATAACAATAACACCTAACACTGGTAATACTTTAACCGCTGGTGATTTAAGCGTAAGTTCAACTGGTAGTTATGTTGATAGTGTTACTTTTGCACAAAGTGGAGTTAACGTAGTCGCAACAATAAACTTTACTGACGGTGTTAACATGACGGCGGGAAATTTAACAATTGCTTTAGCCGTAACTGGTGACGGGCTTTTGAAGAATTATTTACTTAATGACTTGTCGTTAAAAACCAACACAGATAGTAATATAACAGTAGCAAATACTTACTCTGGTTCTAGTAACGCAACAGCTGAACCACTGGCTAGTAAAACAGGAATACCAGCCGCATACTTATCAAACCCTACGGTAGCTACAAAAACATTTACTTTAGCTAGTAATTTTGTATTCACCGCAGCCCCTGGTTTTTATATTGAATCTCAAGACACTAACACAGAGAGTTTTTATACAATAACTTTTCAAGATAGAGATAGTAGTAATGCTAATATAACTATAGGGTCAGGCGGTAAAGTACTAGCTGACGTGGTTAAAAGAGTATATACTATAAAATATACATTTCCAGCTCAAGAAACAACTGGAGACGTTATAATATTCAACGCTAAATCAACTGCTACCGATGTAGCTCAAAGCAATGAGATAACAGGATACAGAGTAGCTGGATCTCCAACAGCATCAAGATTCGCGTCAACTAAAGATATAGCTATTTACGGTAAGGCAGGTGCAACATTTAGCTTTAAGCTAAAAATAGATTCTACCGCTGACACGTATTGGGCTGGTTCTGCTTTTAGTAGTGCGTCAAGCATAACACTTACAATCCCTTCTAATGGAGTGTATATTATCACTGTTCCTTTTTACGATACATCTACAACTAAAAATTACGTTTTCACATTAGCGGCTATATCAGCAACTACGTTAGGTAGCCCGTTGATGGGTAATATATTTAACACAGCAACGCCTCCTGTAGTTCAGAATCCTTTCACGATTAGTCAATACGCTGACGTGGTGCTAACTTTAAATGCAGAAGAAAGTGGTAGTGATTTTACAATAACATCTTCAAATATAACTAAAACTTACCAAGCGCTTGGTTTCCCTGTTGAAACATCTAGTTTCTTTGTGGCCGCTTTATCTTTAACAGGTACAGCAACTGGAAATATAACTAAAACAAGGGATCCTGAGCTAACCGATTTTAGCAACTACAACTCCAATGGTTTTGATTGGGATTTTGATTTAACCTCTGTTATAATAGATAACTCAACAAGTCCTAAAGGAGTAACCATAACTGGTAATGCTTTTATCGAACAGTACGGAACCGCCAGCACAACATCCGGTTTGGATTTAGATGATTTTCTATCTGTTGCAGGTGGAGCTTCAGGTGGAACATTAATCTACCAACCAGCAATTACTGGATCTGGAGGGTATATAATAACGCAATTTGGTACTTACAATGATGGTACTTATAGTCAAACTGGAACAAAATTTATTGATATTGGTGTTGCTAGTGGAACTAACATAAGTGGAACTGGTGTGATATATGGTAACTTCTACGGTAATAGTCTTCAAGAGATAACATTGTCTGTGTCGGCAGCATCATCATCGTGTTTTCATACTTCTACTAACTTAGCAATAAGTAAAACAAGTATTGTTGGTTCAGGGTCTAGTCAAGATCTACACTACACTTGGACCGCTCAAACAGACGAAGTAATAGACTCATCTTCATTAACTGTATTTACAGTTGCTGTGGCTTTATATAACGAACCTTAATAGATAAAACATGCCTAACATAACAATGACTTTTCCAAACGTAAACGCATCTGTGCAGGTTGGTGACTTAGTTTATTATCAAACATCATCAGGGGTTATAACTCAAATGGGTGATTGTACAGCTGTGACAGAGACAACTGTTAGTTGCTTTATAAGTGGCACTACCACTAGACCTACTAGTAATGAGTTTGTGCTATTTGGAAAAAACAACACGAGCAATACCTCTGCATTAAGAGGTTATTTTGCAAAAGTAAAAATGACTAACGACGAGACTACAACGTGTGAGCTTTACACAGTTGGCTCAGAAGTATTTGAAAGTAGTAAATAATGTGTAATTATAATAATAACTTAATAAATAAAATAATATGATAGGAGCAGCAATGGGTGCGGCCGGGATAGCAAAAGGAGTTATCGGCGGTATAACTGGTATAGCTGGTGGATTGATTGGTGGCGGAAAACGAAGAAGAGAGCAAAGAGAGGCTCAACAAGAGCATGATCAAAACAAAGCAAGATACGAAAACCTTGATACAACTAATTTAGCCGCTAATTCGCAAAACGCGTTTGAAGATCTTACAGTTAACACACAGGCTGCTGATTTCGCAGGACAACAACAACAGCAGGCTTTATCAAATACCATGGGTGGTATGAACGCTGCTGCGGGTGGAAGTGGTATAGCGGCATTAGCACAAGCTATGGCTGGTCAACAATCACAAAATCTACAACAAGCGTCTGTTAGTATAGGTCAACAAGAAAGTAGAAACGCTATGAAAGCCGCGCAAGGTGACATGACGGTGCAAAGCATGGAATTACAAGGCGCTCAACAATCAAGAGCTGCTGAATTAGATAAAACAGAAACATTATTAGGCATGTCCCAACAAAGACTAGGCGCTGCTAATGAAGCAAAACAAGCAGCTACGGATTCACTGGTTAGTGGTATAGGTGGATTTGCGGGTGGGGTTGGCGCTGCTAAAGCAAGTGGAGCTGCTCAAAACGGTGAAGACTCAAACTTCATGGCAGACGTTATGACTGGAATCGGAATGTAAGGATAATAAAAAATAAAAAATGGCAAATCAAACATTAATTAAAGGAGCTTACATGGGACCACAACACGCTGGTCTAGCTAACTATTATTTAAATAGTCAAAACGATAAGCTGGGAAGAGGCAGACGGAATTATGGAAACAACTACCCTGATATACCGTATAAGCATATGCAAAATTTCTTAAACTCTAAAGTAGATAAATATATAGATAACCTACCTGCTGGATATGAAGTTGAAAAACTTCCTCAAGGGATGAGAAATGGTGTAACCAACTGGTCTAAGTCTATGCAGATACAAGCTGGTAATTGGGCTAGAAACATGAAGAAAACTAAACCTGGATCAACTGCGTATATACAAGCTCAAGCTGGTTTTCAAAACATAAAAAATCAATTTAAAAACATAAGCTCTAATTTAGATCAATTTAAAGTTCTTAAAACAGAGTTTCTAAAAGACTACGATAGTAAAACTATATCTGAAGGTTCTGACACAGACCAATTAAAAATGCTATTCTCTAGTGATAATCTTAGATATTCTCTACTAAATGGCAATGTAACGTTCGACACTCCAGATGGTGGCGTAATTGATGGGAACAACCTACCCAAGTATTTTAACAAAAACTCTGATGGCGCTAATAAATTAATAAAATTAAACGAAGGTGCTTATAAAAACGGTAACCAATGGGATCAACCAACGGAGAGCCACTACAAGAGAAGTGTTCTTAACATAGTAAGAGAGCAAGGTAGAGAGGGTTTATTATCTCTAGCCACTGATCAATTTTTAGATGAACCTATAATAAACAAAGATCATCCCAACTCTTGGTTGCTAAAAGAAGAGAATCACGATGACCTAGAAAAATATGTCGTTGATCAATACGTTCAAGGTATGAAATCAGCATCCGAAACCGCTTATCAAAACAAAGCAAAGAAAGCAACTACCAATAGCGGTGGTGGTGGTAACATATCAAGTGGACCTTTGGTTGCTGTAGAAACTAGGGATTCGTTCTGGGAAAGTGGTGAGTTAAGTATGATTACTAACGAACCTGGTTGGCCAACTGACCACGAGGTTATAGATAATAAAGACGGAACTTTTGATGTTGTTAAAATTAGAAAGAATGGCAGTTCAGTTCCAGTAGGTAAGAATCTAGACCCAACAAACGCAGATCATAAAAGATACTGGGACAACATTATAGGTGGTGGCACAAGCTCCACCGCTCAATCCCCCTCAAGTATAGACCCAAACCAAATATAATATGAGTAAAGAACTTTACAGAGAACTATATTCTAAATATAGTCCAGGTTTAAGTGAAGATGAGCTTAATTCTAAGGTTTCATACGCGGTAGGGCAAGACCCTAGCGAATTTGTCAATGCTTTTTACCAAAAGTATACAGGCACTGGCCCATCCGAGGCTCAGGCTAATTACATTAATAACTTTACGAAAGACACAGAGAAAGACACTTGGTTAGAAGATATTTTTGGTGGTGATAATTATCACGACTGGAAAGACGAGCAACTAAGAGATGCGCCAGACGAAGGTGGTATCATGGAGAAAGTTAAAGATGTGACGTATGGGGCGCTTGATTGGACTTCTGATATAAGTCGAGCTTTGAAGGCTGGTTTCGGTCAAGCAGGAACACTAGATTCTTCTTTAAACCTACACAACAAAGGTATAGAAGGTATGACAGAAGAGGAAAAAACTGAACTTGTTAAAGACATGGAAGCTTCTAAAAACATCCCTAGAACTCAAGAGATGGTTTCTTTCGATAAAGAGTATGAGGAAATGGTTAAAGAACATGGTGGTATTGCGGCTTTTTTCTTAGGTTGGAAGAAAAATCCAACAGTAATGACACAATACAGCGCTCAATCCATGGGAATGATGGTTGGTGCTTTGGGTCAAGGTGAAACTCTTGGAACAGCCGCTAGTTGGGCTGTTAAAGGAGGTGCCGCTGGCTTCGCATCAAGTAAGCTTGGTCAAAAACTTATGAAAGCTAAAAACCCAATTGTTAAACTTGGTGGAGGTGCTTTATCAGGCATCAGCATGGGCAAAGGAGCAGTTGGTGGTTTTATGGGTGGTATATCTAAAACAATGGAAAAAGGTTTCACTACAATGGAACTAATAGACGAGCAAGCAACAGAAGAGTATGGTGACGCTTGGAACTATGGCACAGATAAAGAAAAGCTAGAGATTTTAGCTAATATAACCTCTAATAAAGAGACTTATGATATTATTAAAAGTAAATCAGTAGCTAGGGGTAACACTATTGGGTTTGTTGATGCTGTTACTGGAGTTCTTACTATGGGGGCTATAAATAGAGCTAGTAGAGCTGCTTCTGTAAGTAGATTATCTAGGTTTTCAAAACCAATTAGCTATGCAGCGGGTGCAGCCGTGGAAACAGCTGGTGGTGTGGTTAGTGAAATTGGTGGGCAAATAGCCGCTGGGCAAGATATTGACCCCAAAGAATACCTACTTGAGGGTTTTGCTGATAAGACATTTACAATGGGTACTGCTGTTAAAAAAGGTATAAGAAACAACCCTAAATACTCTATCAATGGAGAGAGTATGAATGGTGCTAAGTTTCAAGAAACCATTAAGTCACTTGATGACGATGCTTTTGTTGGTGGTGATTTCGAGATAGAGAATAGCCCTGTAATGCAGCAGATAGTAGACAATAGACAAGGTGATATAAGAATAGATGAAAACATAAATAGTAGAATAAATGATGTTAAAGATAGGTCTAGAATAATAGAGATAGAGAGAGAGCTTAAATCTTTAGAGGGTAAAGATACAAACTCTATTGGTATACAGCGCAAGGAACTTAGAGCTGAAGCAGCGGTTATTGAAGATAAATATATAGGCAACAAAGACACGGTTAGTCAGGATGCTAGAAAATCAAGTATAGCTAACTCAAGACAAAATAAATTTGATAGACAATATAATAAGAATTCTAAAAAATTCGCGGCTGAAATAGCTAAAGGAAAGAAAATATTAGGAGATAAATTAAGGGTGTTTGATACTCAAGAGGAGTTTGAAAAAAAGATGCAAGAGCTAGATCCCAACGTTGATTTGAATGAGTTGAAAAATACAAGTGGCACGGAGCTTAATGGTAAGGTTTACATAAACAAAGCGAAAGCTCTAAATAATGGAAACATAAACGTTGTGGCTCACGAAATATTGCACGTTGCTTTAGAGAAACATGTTAAATCTATACAGGGCAAGAAAGCTATTACAAAATTCTACAACAGTTTAGATAGATCAACACGAGAGGCTATCGATCAAAACATGAAAGCGTATACCGATAAACAAAAAGCGGATGCGCCGGATGAAATACTTGCTCAGTATCTAGATTTAGTTGCTGATAAAAACTCTAGCGTAGATATAAACCCTAGCACGCTTGGTAAGTTAGAAGATTTTATAAATTCATTTTTAGAGAGCGTAGGATTAAAAGATGTTGCTAGATTTGAATCCGCAAGCGATGTTAGAAAATTCTTAGTAGATTACAAAACTAAGTTTAACTCTAGTGAATTAAAAGTAGGTGATTCAAAGAAAACTGGTAAAAGAAAATTTAGTAAAGTAAATTTAGACCAAGGTGATGGTACTTTAGAAAATAAGATAAACGCATTAACCCTAGGTGCAAAAACAAAAGCTGAGTTCCAAGGCCCAAAAGGTGGTTTTGGTAGAGTATACGAGGCTATAGTATTTGGCGACCTTGATAGAATGATAACTAATGTCAATCCAAAACAAAGGGATTTAGTTAGAGAAGAACTAGGCACGAGGCTAGCTGGAAGACCAAAATCAGCAAAAAAAATAGCAGAACTAGAAGCAAAAGGTATAGATCCATTAGCTGGGTATGATCCTGCTAAAGCTACGTTGTATAAATGGTTTGGTAGTAATATAGCCCAATCGAAAATGGTTGCTAATAAAGCTTTGTTTATTGAGAGTGAAAACAAAGGACCTAGTTTAGACGAGGCTAAGAAAAATGCTGAAGGAGACTCATTTGCAACTCAAATAGAAGATACAACAGAGTTATCACCCGAGGAAATAACTGACATAAATTTAGCTAAAGAAAGAAAAGCTAAAGCTAAACCAGTAAAAGTTAAGAAAACCCTAAGAAACAAAATGGGGTTTGAAAGTAACGGTGATGCCCATAACATAATTAAAAACGCTGTTAAAAGAAATATATTAAGAAAGCTAGTTATTACAAGGAAAGCTTTAAAAGAAGATATAGCCACTGGTGAATATAAAAAAGGGGATAATATTACTGAAGCTGTAGACATCACTGATTTAAGATGGCAAAAGGAACTAGGTAAAAACCTAGGTATAGATCTTCAGAACCTAATGATGGAGAAAATGGGTAGATCTACTAAAGATTATGTTGCGTTTTTAGATGAGTTCATTGAAGAGTCGTTCGCGATGATGGATCAGAATGCTATAAACAACAGATTTGCTGAATTAGTTGTTAAGGTTATTAACAAGCAAAACTCAGAAATGTCTTCATTAGACAAGAAGGTTAAAAGTAAAACCGCTGGAAATGCAAAATTTGAAAAAAGAATCAAGACTAAAGAAGAACTAATAGAGTATTTTTTAGTAAGAGGTAGAAAAAACAGTCTAGCGCGTGTATTGGGTAATGAATTTGGTTATGATGCCACTATGGAAGTATTGTTAGAAAGTGACATGTTGTCTAAAGCTGAAAACGCATTAGTTAATAAGTCTGGCTTAAAAGGCCAAGCTTTAATAGGTTTGATAGCTAAACAAATAAACAGGGATCCAGGTCTTAAATTTAGTAAAGTATTAACTCAATCTGAAAAAGATCAAGTTATACAAGCAGCTCCAGAAATATTAAAATACTTAAAAGGTTTCGCAATAACCAATCAAACCGTTATAGACGCTTTAACGAAAGCACTACCTGATTTAAATGAAAAATCAATAAAAGGTTTTGCTAAAGAACTACTTAACCCAGTAAGAAGATATTTAGACACTGAACTTAAGAAAAAAGGTATAATAACTAAAAATGTAGACTTTGCAACTTTCGCTTTTGAATCTATAAATTTAGCTATAAAATCTGTTGAAGTTAAGATTAATAAGCTAACTGGAAACAAAATTCCTTTCACTGATTTGTTTAAAGATGCAAATGAACAAGCTATAACTAGGTCCGCGGTTAAGAATTACTTTAAAGATTCTATGACTGAGACTAAAATGGTTGATGGAAAAGAAGTTAAAGTACCAATTACAGATCCTGCTAAAAGAGCAAAAATTCTCCACGCATTAATGCGTCATAAAGCTCACAATACTACTGGTGGTAAAAGATTCCAAGAAAGATACCAATCATTCAGTAGCGCTAAGGATTTTTATGATAACACTTTTGGTTTTATACCAGGTGTAACAGTCGTTGGCTCTAAGACAGCTGGAGGAATGTCTTACGCTATATATGACGGTGGAGTTAAGGTTAAGTTTCCACCAGCTTTAGCACAGTCAAGCAAAGAGATGATAAAAGGGAAACCACGTAATATTTCTAGAGCAACTTGGGAGGTTAGATATGAAAAATGGAAAAACGCAGCACAAGAAAATTTTGATGAAGTTAATAGGTATTTAGCCTACATAGCTAAAACAGAATCTTCAAGTACACAAGCGATGATGTCTATGTCTATGAAACAAGGTATGAAATCAATGTTGAAAGCAGCCGCTAGAGTTGAGTATTATTTTGAAGGAAACTATAAAGGGGAACTTATGTTTGAGCATATGGTACCTACTGAAAAAGCATTATTTGATTTATTCAGTTTCCATAAGGGTAATAAGAAATATAGCCTAGAACAGATACAAGAACAATATGTTGTTGCTATCATCCCAAAAACAATGGATAATAACATGAATGTTATTTTTAGACAAGATAGGTTAGCTTCTTTTGACTACGCTAAGGATAACGCTAGTTTGTTGTACTACAACCCTGCTACTTTTGGTTTTACAAATATGTATGCCATGAAGTCGCTTAGTGGTAAAGGAGAGGTTATGGGTAAACAATGGTCTGGTTTTAAGGGAAGTATAAATAGTCTAGCTAACAGAAAAGCACTAAACACACTCGCTAAAATAAATGATATAAGAAACATGTACTCTAGGCTTAAACCACCGGTTGAAAAAGGCATGAGTGTATTTGATTTTGACGATACTCTAGCTCAATCGAATAGTAAGGTTTTAGTCACTGCTCCTGATGGTTCAACTAAAAAGATAAACGCAACTGAGTTTGCTTTAGAATCAGCTGATCTTGAAGCTGCTGGAGCAACGTTCGACTTTTCGCAGTTCAACAAAGTTATAGATGGTAAAAAAGGACCATTTTTTAATTTAGCTGAACAGATACAGGGTAAATTTGGTAATAAAAATATATTTATACTAACAGCAAGACCACAAGAAGCTGCATATTCAATACATGCTTTTCTGAAAGGTTTAGGGTTAGATATACCTATAGACAATATAACTGGCTTAGAAGATGGTAAAGCATCAGCTAAAGCTGATTGGGTTATAGATAAAGTGGCAGATGGTTATAATAACATATTGTTTGCTGATGATGCTATAAAAAATGTAAAAGCTGTAAAAGAGGTATTAGAAATTGCTGATGTTAAAAGTGACGTTAGGCAAGCTAAAATGAAGTTTAGTAAAACGCTGGATGAGAATTTCAATAATATACTAGAGAAAAAATCTGGTATTAATAAAAATGAAGAATTTAGTAAGGCATCTGGTAAAGCAGCTGGTATAGGTAAAGGTAAGTATAAGTTTTGGATGCCACCTTCTGCTGAAGATTTTTTAGGTTTAATGTACAATATATTACCAGCTGGTAAAGCAGGTGAAATATCTTTAAAATTCTTAAACCAAGCACTAATAGACCCTTACTGGTCAGGTGTGAAATCGCTTAATGCTGCCAAGCAAGCTTTAGGAAATGATTTTTCTGCTTTAAAGAAAAGGTTTCCAAAAGCATTTAAATCATTATTAAAAGATGTTGGTCACAAGCAGTATTCAAATGAACAAGCTATAAGAGTTTATTTATGGAACAAAGCTGGATTTAAAGTACCAGGTATGTCTCAGGTGGACGTAGACACTTTATCTGGTATAGTTAGAAATAACAATAATATGAGAGGTTTTGCTGATCTTGTTGGTGCAACAACTAATTTAAAAGAAGGTTATGTAAAACCTAACGACGATTGGGTTGCTGGTACTATAGCTTATGATTACTTCACTATAGCTCAAAAAACAAATAGAAAAAAATTCCTTGCTGGTTGGGTAGATGCTAAAAATGAAATATTTTCTGAGAAGAATCTTAACAAAATAGAAGCCATATACGGTGAAGATTACAGAAGTGCTTTAGAAGATATAATCTGGAGAATGGAAAACGGTACAAACAGAACCACCGGTAAAAACAAAATGGTTAATGCTTGGATGAACTGGGTTAACAACTCTGTTGGAGCTATTATGTTCTTTAACAGTAGGTCAGCCGTTCTACAAACAATATCTATGATTAACTTTATAAACTGGAGTGATAACAATCCACTAAAAGCGGGTATGGCTTTTGCTAATCAAAAGCAATTCTGGTCTGATTTTAGTATGATATTTAATTCAGACATGTTAAAACAAAGAAGATCTGGATTACAAAGTGATGTTAATGAGGCTGAAATAGCTCAGGCTGTTGCTGGTAAAACAGACAAGGCTTCTGCTGCTATATCTTATTTATTGAAAAAAGGTTTCTTACCCACACAGATGGCGGATAGTTTCGCTATATCAATGGGTGGAGCTAGTTTCTTTAGAAATAGATTCAACACATATAAGAGCCAAGGCATGACAGATGTGCAAGCTAAAGAAAAAGCTTTTACTGATTTTGCAAAAACATCTGAAGAATCTCAACAATCTGCTGACCCTGCTTTAATATCACAACAACAGGCTGGACCGCTTGGTAGACTGATACTTGCGTTTCAAAACACACCGATGCAGTATGCTAGGTTAATTAAAAAAGCGGTATTAGACATTAAATATGGTCGAGGAGATGTAAAGACTAATATATCCAAAATTCTATATTACGGTGTGATACAGAATATAATATTTTCCACGTTACAATCTGGTTTATTTGCTTTAGCGTTTGATGATGAAGAAGATGAAAAGTTAACTCAGAAATTAGAAGATAAAAAGCTAAGAGCTTTAAACACGTCGCTTGATAGTTTACTTAGAGGTGGTGGTGTTTACGGAGCTGCAATATCTACTATTAAAAACATGATACTACAGTTTAATAAACAAAATGACAAAGGTTACCGAGCAGATCACGCGTATACCATGATAGAGGCTATAAACTTATCTCCGCCAGTAGGTAGTAAGGCAAGAAAAATATACTCAGCTACACAAACTTATAAATTCAACAAGAAGATAATACCTGGAATGGGTATGAGCATAAATAACCCAGCTTACTTATTATTTGGTAATTTAGTATCAGCTGCAACAAACATACCTTTAGACAGAGCTATAATGAAGTTAAACAACTTAATAGCCGCTACTGATTCACAGAACCAAGCTTGGCAAAGAGTTGCTACGTTCTTAGGTTGGAATACTTGGGATGTTGGGGTTAAGAATACCGCTGTTGAAGAAGCAAAAGCTAAAGCAAAGAAAACAACAGGAAAAATAAAACGTAAATACAGAAAATAATATGAAACAACTATTAATTATTCTAGCTTTACTGCTATCGACAAACATCAATGCACAATTCTTTAAAAACTTATATAAAGACTTTCTAAAGAATGGTACTTTTTATGCAGCTGGAGATATAAGCAACTCTATAGAGGCCACAGAGGAAACCTTCTTTATTAGAACGAATCCAGATGGTAGTTTATACTCTATACCAGAAGTAGTTGATATGACACCAGAATATCCATTTGATTTTAGATATGGTATTGGGATTAGAAAATTAGCTAGATTTGATTATGAATTAAAACCTAAAAACTTTTATGATGGTACAGAGAATCAATTAGCATTTTCAGCACCAACATCAGCTTTTAAAGGTTTAGAATATCAAATACATTTTGAAAAAGAAAGATACATGGGTGAGGATTTTAAAAATCATCATTTCTTCTTAAAACATACTGGTAAATACCACATAGCTAAGGTTTCAAGTAGAGAGGTTGGAAAAATAAACCTAAACTATAACTCAGCTGAATTAAGAGCAAGGTTACCACTTGGTAAGAAATTCTCTATATCTGCAGGTGCTATTGCTAGAGGACACGAAAGAGCATATGGATATAACCCTATAGAAATATGGTTAAATGAAACTAATGAATTTGGTCAAGCTGTTAACCCTTGGTATACCTTAGGATTTATTAACGGACTTACAGATCACTTTACTACTTTTACAGACGCTCAAGGAAACGTAACTCAAGATTGGATATGGAAAGATGAAGACGGAAACATAGTAGCTCATACTGATTTAGAATTCAGAGAGTCTTGTATGCCTAATTTAATGAATAAATACAATAGTGAACAATGGGATCTTCTAGACCCGTGGATTGAAATTGCACCAATTGTTGGTTTTGATTTTTATCACTATAAGAATAACTTCTGGTTACATACTTACGCTAACTATATACTTCCAAAACATAAGTATCTCGCTGGGGATGAAAACTTCTCTTACTTAAATAGAAATAATTGGGGTAAGGGTGGTTTAATGCAAGATTCAAAACTAGAACAATGGGATGATTATTCAGCTGGATTAAATTTTGGTTGGAAGTTATCAAGTCACGTAGGGTTGTTCGTTGAAGGCGAGTATTCTAAGATGTGGGACAGTAAATTATTTCAGACTACTTTTGGTCTAAACTATACCTTTAAATAAAACATGGCAAAACAAATTAGCGGAGCAAACAAGATCGGAATTGACGTAGATGGCGATGGAATACCCGATGTATCTCTTTCATTAAAAACAATTGGCGCTATAGCGTTTGGCATAATTAGTATGGCTGGAATGTGGTTTACACTAAAAGCGGACATAGAATTGGCTAAAGAATTACCAACACCAACTATAGAGAGAATTGAGTACGACCTTAAAGATGAGTTAATACGACAAACTATTATGGACACCCAAGAGGATGTTGATAATATATTAAACAAGCTTGATAAACTTGAAGAAAGATTATATGAAATAACTAAAGATCTATAAAAAAACAATGAAAACAATCAAATTTATTTTAATACTATTGATAAGCCTAAGCGCCACCGCTCAGATGCCTCAACCACCGGCAAACTTATGGATAACAGATGTTGATTTTGAGGATAAGATCAATGAAAGACAAGCTTTTGGTGATGACAATCACAAACCTGTTTTAATTGAGTTTTGGGCAGAGTTTAATAAAGACAACTGTTTCGCGGATTGGGACAAGGTTAAAGATGTTATATTTTATAGAGTAAACATAGCTTTAGCACCAAATACAAAGAAGAAATATAGAGTTAGAATGCCACCTACTTTAATTATATTTAAAGATGGCTTAAAAACAAAAACCTGGAAAGCTGGTTTAGACTTACTAATACCAGTTGATTTAAAAAAAGTACAAGAAGCTATTGATGAAATTAATACAGCTTCTAAGTTCTGAGAATAATACTATTTATACTTGCTGTAATAGCCGCAATCAATGCAAGTGCGCAGATAACACCGGATAAACAACTACATTATGCCGCTGGTGTAATTAGTGGTGCAGTTGGTTATGAATTGATATATAAAATAACAAAAGACAAAAAGAAAGCTAGATGGGGAGGGTTTGCAACGAGCATACTTGCCGGTACTTTGAAAGAAGTTATCGATTCCCAGCAACGCGGTAATAGGTTTGATCCCGACGACTTATTAGCAACCACTTTAGGTGGTATAACGATTGGGATAACAATTAAATTATTTGACAAAAGATGAAAAAAATATCAGAAATGTTTTGGGATTGGGTTATGAGTAAAACTACAGTAGACGAGAAAGCTGTAGCAACCTATAAAGAGATTAAAAAAAGATACAATCTAACGACTGCAGAACTTAAAGACATAAGTAAAGCTATCAAAGAGGTTGGTAATCAAATAGGGGACGTCGGAGGTGCTTTAAAAGGCAACGCGCGTAAAGGTAGGAAGTAATATGAAACTTTCAAAACACGTTAGTATTAAAGAAGGAGTGTATAGCATAACGGCGAAACGGCTGGGACTTGACAACTACCCTACTAGCGATCACATTATTAACATGGAGTTAATTTGTGAAAAAATATTTGAACCACTAAGAAAAGCGGTTGGGGGTCCAATAAAAATAAACTCTTTTTATAGAGGCGAAAAACTTAACAAAGCTATCGGTGGGAGTAAAAGTTCCCAACACTGTTCAGGCCAAGCTATGGACATTGATGATACATATTCCTACATGACCAACGCTGAAATGCATAGTTATATACGTAAGAACTTGTCTTTTGATCAATTGATATGGGAGTTTGGAACTGATGATAACCCTAATTGGGTTCATGTTAGTTACGTGAGTGAAGAGGCTAACAGAAAAAGATGTCTGAAAGCTTATAGAAGCCCTGGGTCTAGATCGACTAGATACATGATAATGTAATAAAATAAAATAAATGAAATTAACTAATTTTGAACGTAGAATTTTTGTAGTAGCCTTTTTCTTAACTCTTTTAGTTATTTCTT
>Ga0075447_10000209_pt1 | contig 29087 bp, 29 predicted proteins | sample CoawatmetaG10DNA_FD_72352 | JGI IMG/M metagenome (GOLD analysis project Ga0075447, IMG submission 72352) | Marine microbial communities from the West Antarctic Peninsula - Coastal water metaG104-DNA | ecosystem: Environmental > Aquatic > Marine > Coastal | place: Atlantic Ocean: West Antarctic...
ATACGTAAGTATAAAAGATAAATATAAACTTAAAAATGATTATATATTTTATCCTGCTCAGTTTTGGGCACATAAAAATCATTTATATATATTAAAAGCTATTAAGATACTAAGAGAAGAAAAGCACATGGACATTGATGTAATATTTTCAGGTTCAAATAAAGGTAATTTAGAATATATTTTAAATAAAGCAAAAGAGTTTAAAATTAATGATTTAATTCACTTTATTGGTTTTGTTCCAAATGAAGAGATTCCATTTCTTTATAAACAATCCTTAGCTTTAGTAATGCCAACATATTTAGGACCTACAAATATCCCACCACTAGAAGCTTTTGCGTATAAAACAGTTGTTTGTTATTCAGATATAGCGTTTTTCAGAGAGCAAGTTGAAGATGCAGCTTTCTTTATGGATTTAAAAAATCCTAATAGCTTAGTTGAGCATATATTAACAATTCGAAATGACAAAAAAACTGTAGAAGAAAAGAAAGAAAAAGGAGCTCAGATACTTCAGGCTTGGAATAAAGAAGATTTTGAAAGTAAATTGCTTGGTATTTTTAATGAATATAAATATATTAGAGAATTGTGGAAATAAAGATAATTTATATGAAAATATTAATATTATGTATTTGATTCACTTTAGTTGCAAATATAGTAAGCTTTTGAAGATGGGCTTAGACAAATTTTATGAATAATTCAAAGTTAAATTTAAAAAAACTAACACTAATCAAACTCTGGTACCACCTTTCAAAACGGCGTCAAAAGCAATTTTATCTTTTATTAGTCTTAATGATTTTTGCATCTCTATCAGAGGTTATTAGTGTAGGTGCAGTACTTCCATTCCTAGGGATTTTAACCGCACCAGAGCAGGTTTATCAGTTTCCACTTATGCAACCTATAATTCAAATTCTAGGTTTAACTGATTCCAGTCAGTTAATATTTCCATTAACTATTTTTTTTATAATTGCTGTTCTACTAGCAGGTACAATTCGCCTCTTGTTGCTTTATGTTATGACAAGACTTTCGTTTGCTACAGGTGCAGACTTGAGTATCAGTATTTACCGCCGTACCCTTTATCAGGGATATGCATCTCATGTATCACGCAACAGTAGTGAAGTAATTAATGGCATTATTACCAAAACAGGTACAGTCATTAATGGAATTATATCTCCCGTTCTAATGCTTATTAGCTCAATAATACTACTGATTGGTATTACAAGCGCATTGTTTGTAATCAATATTGGAGTTGCGTTAACAGCATCTGTTGGGTTTGCTCTACTTTATTGGTTGGTCATTCGATATACTAAAAATCAGTTAAAACTTAATAGTCAGATTATTGCTGATCAATCTACCCAGATGATCAAATCACTCCAAGAGGGGCTAGGAGGAATCCGTGATGTGCTTATTGATGGTACACAGCAGTTCTATTGTAAACTTTATCGTAATGCAGATTTGCCACTACGTCGTGCATCAGGAAACAACCAATTTATCAGTGGAAGTCCTAGATACATAATGGAGGCAATTGGTATGACGCTTATTGCTGGACTTGCTTTTATGATGACAAAACAAGAGAATGGTATTGTTGCAGCAATACCCATACTAGGTGCACTTGCACTGGGAGCCCAAAGATTACTTCCAGCTTTGCAACAAGCTTATAGTGCTTATAGTACAATAAAAGGGTCAAACTCATCTTTTGAAGATGTATTGAATTTACTAGATCAACCATTACCAGATTATGTTGATAAGGCATTTCCAAAGCCAATCTCCTTTAAAAAAGAGATTAAATTAACAGACCTTAATTTTCGTTATACAGAGGAATCTCCATGGGTATTGAAAAATTTTAATCTCTTATTAGAAAAAGGATCATGCATCGGTTTTATAGGGAAAACAGGAAGTGGTAAAAGTACATTGCTTGATATTATTATGGGCCTACTTATTCCAACTAATGGAAAATTAATTATTGATCAACAACCAATTAATGATCAAAACTTCAGAGCATGGCAGTCTCATATCGCCCATGTGCCTCAAAATATTTATCTCTCAGATGGAACTATTGAGGAGAATATTGCTTTTGGAGTTTCAAATGAGCTAATTGATAAACAGCTAGTAAAAAAATCAGCACAACAAGCGCAAATTTCAGAGATGATTGATGAATTGAAAGATGGCTATCAAACCTTTGTAGGAGAGCGGGGTGCTAGATTATCTGGGGGGCAGCGCCAAAGAATTGGTATTGCCAGAGCACTTTATAAGAAAGCTAATATCTTGATATTTGATGAGGCAACTAGTGCGCTAGATAATAAAACTGAGCAGGAAGTGATGGATGTAATTAATGGACTAGGTAAAGAGATAACAGTACTTATTATTGCACATAGATTAACAACACTTAAAGGATGCAAAAAAATAGTAAAATTAGATAAAAATTATGCAATGCATGTAGGAAGCTATCAAGAGATGATCAATGAATAAAGGTGAAAAAATAGAGCAACTGTTTAATCAATCGATTAAGACTAAACAAGATTGTATAGATCAAGGATTTCAGTCACTATATCAAATAGGAGACTGCATAACTCAATTAATTCAAAATGGAAGTAAGATTATGTTGTGTGGTAACGGAGGTTCAGCAGCTGATGCTCAGCATCTTGCTGCAGAGATGTTGATACGACTTAGACCAATGAATAATAGAGAGGGCGTAGCAGCTATAACGCTTGCACAAGACACGTCAACAATTACAGCTTGCGGTAATGATTTTGGGTATGAGAAGCTTTATGAGCGTATGACAACGACACTTGGAAAGAAGGGGGATTGTTTAATTGGAATTACTACTTCTGGAAATTCAGAAAATATAATTCTAGCAATGAAAGCTGCTCATAAGATGGGCATTAAAGTATTTGGATTTCTAGGATGTGGTGGCGGTGAAGCGTTAAAATATTGTGATGAGGTGTTCATTGTTCCAAGTAATGATACAGGCAGAATTCAAGAGGCACATATTACAGCAGGCCATGCCTTAATGGAATATATTGAAGACCAATTATTTGAGTCTGGTTATTTGAGCTTACATGAAACTTTATGACCTTAAATAGTATTGATGCATTAGTTTTTGATTTTGATGGAGTATTGACAAATAATCTTGTGTATTTGAATCAAGAAGGGGTTGAGTCAGTTGTGTGTAGTAGGTCTGATGGCCTTGCTTTTGATGTGTTACGTAAATTAAATAAACCCGCTTTTATCTTGTCAACAGAGAAGAGTGCTGTGGTTACAATGCGCGCAAAAAAACTCAATATTCCAGCAATACAAGGGGTAGTAGATAAAGTATCAGCTGTTAAGGAATTGGCCAGAGAAAATAAATTTCACTTGAACAATATCTTGTATGTTGGAAATGATCTTAATGATTATTTAGTTATGAAAATTTGTGGTTATACAGCATGTCCAATTGATAGTCATCCAACAATAAAAGAAATTTCAAAATTTATTTTAACTACTAAAGGTGGTAATGGTGTTGTTCGAGAGTTGTTAGAGCAAGTGTTTAATTTAGATTTCATTGAAGTTTTATATTTAAATCAGGAGGTTAAAAAATGAGTATAGTAATAATAGCAGAAATAGGAATTAATCATAATGGTGATATGGATATTTGTAAGCAGCTTATTGATGTTGCAGCAGATTCAGGCGCTAATTGTGTTAAATTTCAAAAGCGAGATATAGATCAGGTTTATACTCAAGATTTTTTAGATTCTTCAAGAGAGAGCCAATGGGGTACGACACAAAGAGAACAAAAAGCAGGCTTAGAGTTTAGTGCAGAACAATATCAAGAGATTGAAGAGTATTGTAAGAAAAAAGGACTTGAATGGTTTGCTAGTGCCTGGGATATTAATTCACAAAAATTCTTACGCCAATTTAATTCAAAATACAACAAAGTTGCTTCAGCAATGATAGTTTATACAGAGTTGTTAGAGGAAATTGCTAGCGAAGGTAAGCACACTTTTATTTCAACAGGAATGACAACTTATAATGATATTGAATCGGCAGTAAATATTTTTAGAAATGCGGGCTGTTCATTTGAGTTAATGCATACAATTTCAACCTACCCAATGGAAGATAAAAATGCTAACTTAAATATGATTAAAACCTTAAGAGAAAAATTTAATTGTAATATAGGTTATAGTGGACATGAAGTTGGTTTAGCTGTTTCTTACGCTGCTTCAGCTTTAGGGATTACTTCACTTGAAAGGCATATTACATTAGATAGAGCAATGTATGGTTCTGATCAATCAGCATCCGTAGAGCCATCTGGATTTAGACAGTTAATTGGTGCAGTTAGAAAAATTGAGCTTGCAATGGGTGATGGCATAAAGAAAACGATTGAAGAAGAAGGTCCTATTGCTGCAAATCTTCGCCAGCATTTAGATTGGAAAAAATAAAATATATTGTTATATGCACAAAAGTGATAAATATAGAAAGCGTTCGAATTCGATTATTATGAGTTTTAGTCCATGAGTGAAAAAATATCTATTAATCCTGTTGTGTTAAAAGGTGATCGAGTTTTGTTACAACCTGTTTCATTAGCTGGACTTGATGATTTTCATGAATATTCAATGTATAAAGAATTTTATAATCATTTTGAATTTTCGGAATTTAAGAGTATTTTAGAATCTACGGAGTACTTAAAGAAAATGATTAATAGGTCAGAGTCAACCAAACAGCAATTTTGGTTTATACAAGAGATTCAATCTAAAAAAGTGATAGGTTCTTTTGGCTTACATAGCCTTGATGAATATAGAGGTAGTGTAGAAATTGGATACGGATTATCTCCTATCTATTGGGGTAAAGGTTACTTTCAGGAGTCTGTGAATGTTGTTCTAGATTATATATTTAATGATCTTCATTTGCATAGAGTAGTAGCAAGAACTTCTGAATCAAATCAAGCGTCAATAAAGGGCTTAGAAAAAGTTGGATTTAAAATAGAAGGCTTAATGAAAGATTATTATAAAAAGCACAATGGCCACTGGTTTAACGCTGTTCTAATGGCAAAATTAAGTAAAAATGAAATTTTATCATGATGAAAATACCAGCATTTATTACAGTTCGATCATCGTCTACTAGACTACCTGAGAAGTGTTTTTTGCCTTTTGGTGAGGGATCTGTATTGGAGCACATAATAAAGCGAGCGCGTCATTATGATTTAGATCCTATAATTTGCACTACTATAGAAAAGTCAGATGATTCAATTGTTAAGTTAGCTAAAAAATGTAATGTCAAATATTACAGAGGCCCACTTGCAAATAAATTACTTCGTTGGAGAAGGTGCTGTGAGTATTTTGATCTAAAATCATTTCACTCTTTGGATGCTGACGACCCTTTTTTTTGTGGTGACGAAATGAAAAGAAGTCATAATTTATTACAAACGGGATTTGATATGGTTTTACCTAGCCCATCTTCCTCAGCTGGGGGTGCGACTGTTGGCTATTCACTGACCTATGATATTGTAAAGAAAGCATCATTTGGAATGAGTGATGATCTAGATACAGAAATGATTTGGCCGTATTTAGAGAAAATTTCAGATGCCAAAATAATTACTTTAAGCGACCCATATGAAAATGTTATTAGAGATAGATTGACACTTGATTTTCATGAAGATTATATTTTTCTGGAGGCAATAAGACTATTGATTGGAAATATGGGCACAAGGAAAGATTTGTATAACTTATTAAAGGGTAATCCTATCTTGTCAACGATTAACGCTTTCAGAACTAAAGAATGGTCTCAAAATCAAAAAAGGAAAAAATCATAAGAATAAGAGTAACAAAATAAGTATAGATGACAAACACGTTAAGAAAAGATAGTACAGTTTAAAAATAACTATAGATCTTTATCAATAGTTCAGAAAAAATACAGATCTTTTAAAAGTACTGATTAATAAATTAGGGAGAGTTAATTAATGAATAATACTTCTAAATTTGGAATGGTTCAAGGCAGATTAACCCAATCCCCACCTGGTTGCTTGCAGTGGTTTCCACAAAGTGGTTGGCAGGAGGAATTTAGTGTAGCGTCAAAGATAGGCGTTAACTATATCGAGTTAATTGCAGAAGTTCAACATAATTCAGAAAATCCAATTTGGACGGATGATGGTATTGAAGAGATAAAGCAATTGGTTGAGGATGGTAATTTAACCTTACATGCTTTGTGTAATGATTATATTGTTGAGAATTCGTTTCTTGACGAGGGTGTAATTAAACAAAATATAGAGCTACTTGGACAAAGCAAGAAATTAGGGGTTGAGAAATATATTATGCCATTTTTTGAAAGTAGTGAGCTTACGATAGATAATATGCATGAGTATATTGAGCCCTTAAAAAGGGTAGCAAAAGTGGCATATGATGGAAATATTACTGTATGCCTTGAAACTATCTTAACTGGAAAGGAGTTAATTAAACTATTGAAGTTAATCGACTTGCCAAACGTTAATGTAGTATACGATACTGGGAATAGAATTGCTTTTGGGCATGATTTGGCAGGTGATATTCGACTTTTAGGTGATACTATTAGACATGTGCATATTAAAGACAAAAATATCAATAATGAAAATGTTTTACTAGGAACTGGTTTAGTTAATTTTGAAAGTGTTTTCCATGCTCTAAATGATATTAATTACAGTGGCCCATATACCTTTGAGACTACACGTGGAAGTAATCCAATAAATACTGCTGAATATAATATGAATTTGGTTAATTTCTTTAAAAAAAATGCAGAAAAAAATTAAACGAATATTATTTATTGGCTTAGGTGGTGCAGGCCAGAGACACTTAAGGTTGTTTAAGGAAAATTTAACAGATAAAGATGTTGAGTTTTTAGCTTATCGATCAACTAATAAAACACCTTTGCTAAATCCAGATTTTTCAGTTAATCAAGAAGAGTCTTTAGAAAATCATTATGGAATTAAAGTTTATAATGATCTTGATAAGGCTTTGGCCTTAAAGCCAGATTTGGCTATTATTTCTTCTCCAAGCTCAATGCATCTTAAATATGTACAATTGTGTGCAGAAAAAAATATTAATGTGTTTGTTGAAAAACCACTGTCAAATTCAACAGAAGGGCTTCAAGAGCTAAAGGAAATAGTTGAAAGAAATAAAGTTGCTATCCAAGTTGGCTTGCAAAGAAGATTCCACCCGCATCTAAATAAAGTTAATGGTATTGTGAAATCGGGGATACTTGGGCAGATTTTAAACGTAAATTTTACGGTGGCTTCCTTCATACCAAGATGGCATCCATACGAAGACTATCTTCAGTTATATGCATGTAAAAAAGAATTGGGTGGTGGAGTTCTGCTTACAGAAATACATGAGATAGATTTGGCAGTGTGGTATTTTGGCATGCCTAACTCAGTTGTTTGCATAGGTGGAACTTATTCAGGTGTGGAGATGGATGTAGAAGATACTGTAAGATTGACATTAGACTATAGTAAGTTTTCAATTCAAATTAACTTAACATTTTGGCAAAAGCATCATGAGAGGTTTTTTTCAATTAGTGGTGAAAATGGTTACTTATCTTGGAATCAAGATGATGATGTCTTAGTAGAGGAATATTTTAATAAACCTGAAAACAATACAATGCAAAAGAATCCAAACGCAAGCAATGATGCGATGTTTGATCTGCAGATTAAATCACTAATTAACAACCTAGATTTCTCAGTTAGTGAAGGTAATATTAATGATTCTATTGATGCTTTAAAAATTGTAGAGGCAGCTAAAGAATCAATGAAAAAAAGACAAGTAATAATACTATATTAATGAAAAATATGAATAATAATATTGATAATTTATTCTCCCTATCAGGCAAGGTTGTTGTGATAACAGGTGCTACAGGGTTTTTGGGGGAAAAGCATGCAGAGGCCATTGCTGCATTTGGAGGAACTCCAGTTTTATTAGATTTATCACAAACTGCAGTAGATGTATTAGCAAAAAAACTCAATAAGACATATAAAACAAATGCTATAGGTTTTTCTATAGATATAACAAATGAAAGTAAGGTTAAATCAGTGTCAAATGCAGTTTTAAAAAGGTTTGGAAAGGTAGATGGATTAGTTAACAATGCAGCTAATAATCCAAAGGTTGAGGCCGCTTCTAAAAAGAATTTTTCTAGATTGGAAAATTTTCCTATAGATATATGGGAGCAAGATATAGCTGTTGGACTTACTGGTTCATATTTATGCATCAAGTATTTTGGCTTTCAAATATCACAAAATAAAGATGGCGGCTCTATAGTTAATATTTCATCAGATCTAGGGGTTATGGCTCCAGATCAAAGACTATACGAAAAAGAAGGGGTTGCAGATAATCAGCAAAACGTAAAACCTGTGACTTATTCAGTTGTTAAAAGTGGACTTATAGGGTTGACTAGATATGTGTCTACATACTGGGCTGATAAAAACGTGAGATGCAATGCAATGTGTCCAGGAGGTGTTGAAAATGGTCAGCCTAAAAGCTTCTTGGAGGAGGTAAATAAAAGGATTCCGATGGGAAGACTGGCAAATTCTAATGAATACCAAGGAACGTTATTATGGATGCTTTCAGATGCATCAAGTTATCTAAATGGAGCTATTGTATCGGTTGATGGAGGTAGAACTGCATGGTGAGTAATATAGATTTTAATTGTGAATTGTGTGGTAATAATAAATTAGAAAAAATTGATTATTAAAAAAGTTGCAAAATATATTTAATAATATCTATATAGGAGGAAAGTATAAATAAAATGCTTGTATCTTTAATGTATCACCATATAGAGAGTGACCAATATTCTAATAGTATAAAATTAATAAATGCACATTTTGAATTTATTTCCAATAAATATAAGACGATTTTCCCTAATGAATATAAAAAATCTTTTCTTAGGATTGAATTGTGTTTAGTTTTTGATGATGCTTATTTTGATTTTTACTTCTATGTTTTTCCATTATTAAAAAAGTATGATATTAAAGTAATTTTAGCAGTGCCAACAAAATTCATTCTTGATCATTCAACATTGCCAGATGTTGACCGTCTTGAGCAAAAACATAATGATATAATGATTGGGACAAATTATAAGAAGTTTGAATCATTTTGTACATGGACTGAAATTAAAGAAATGGTCGACAGCGGCCATGTAATTATTGCTTCGCATGGGAACAAACATCAAAATCTTTTGATGGTTGATAAAGATTCTTGCATAAATGAGCTTTTGAATTCTAAAGAAAAAATCAAAGAAAAAACTGGTATTGATACAGATATATTTGTATACCCATTTGGAAAATATAATAAAGATATTTATAACGTAACAAAAGAGTACTATAAATATCAATTTTCAATTGGTAAGTTGATTAATTTAGATATCAAAAAATCAATAATATATAGAGTCTATGCGGATGATATGATTAATGCAAAGAAGGTTTTAAGTCCAATAAATATAATGAAGTATGTTTTGTTATATATTTTTTTAACCACCTTTCCTTATGTTTTTGTAACGACCTTTCCTCGAGTTAGAAAATAATATGAATGTATTTTATTGCAACGGAATTATTCCAGTTTTATTATCTGGTGCGCTTATCAAGAACAAGTATTCCAAAAATCAAAATGTTCTTATTATTGAGCTATCTGAAACTAAACAATTATTTACATCTTTTGCTGCGACAAGTAGTCATGAAATGGAAGTTTTAGAATTAGTTGTAGAATGCTCGCAATGGGACAAAGTAAATAGAATTTCATTTGTTTATAAATTATTAGAATTTAATTACTTACCTTTTCCTTTTTCATACTCTCCTATTTCAAGTTTGAGATCTTTAGTGAATAAGAAAAAAGTGTTAATGAATTTAAAAAAGATTTTAAATAATTTGCCAAAATCTAGTAAGTTGATTATTAGTGATAATTCAGTCCTCGCTAAATATTTTGTTAAAGATTACCCAGATACATGTTTCATGGAGCATGGTGCTTCCTCTTATAGACCTAGATTGAAAAATAAGAATTGGAAATATTTTATAAAAGAGGTGTTATCAAAGTTAACTGGAGTCTCTTTTAATCTTAAGATTAATAGCGTGTATTTATCAGACAATAAACAGAGCGCCAGATCAACTGACTTTTTTAAGAATGGCCAAGGGATAATTCCATTGAGTCATGATTTATCTAAAGAGATTAAAGATATATATTCTAAATTTATATTAAAATTAAAGCAAAGGCATCCTCTTGCTTTTCAAGAGCTTTCAGAGCTTAAACTCAGATATGAAAATGATAACTTATATTTTTACTTGCCAACTGGAGTAATCCCACATGATGAATATGAGGAATATCTAGGAGAGCAGCTGAAACTTATCCCTGATGAAAGTGCTATTTTTATAGTTAAACCACATGGGGATGATACAACGAGAGATTATTGTTCGTATTTTAATACGTTAGGCCAAAAATCTCAGGTCTTTAATAATAAAATTAATACGTTTATTCCAATAGAGTTTCTGATCTTATTTTTTGAAGGGTCGACTTTATTGAGTTCATACTCAACTGCTCACTTGTATGTAAAATGGTGGTTAAATCAAAAAACAATATTTGCCGAAGTTAAAAGTAGCCCTAAGAATGAGATGTTGATGACGGAATATAGATCTGTTTATAATGATTTGCAAAACTTATAATAATGGTTTTACAATATAATTATATTTCACTAACCCTATAATGTATTTGAAATGAGTCATCCTAAAAAGCACGCTGTCTTAGTAATTGGTCACTCTAGACCTGACCATATGTCAAGGGTTTTATCTAAAATTGCAATTCATTTTCCAGATAAATTGTATATATTTATAGACGGTGTAGCTGAAAATTCAACTCAGAGACTTATTGAAAGCCATGATAAGGTTGTCACCCTTGCAAATAATTGTAACAGTGCCAAGAATGTTAAGGTTAACATATCAAAAACTAATCTTGGTTGTGGTATTAGTTGTTCTAATGCAATAGATTGGGCTCTATCTACTGAAAATGAAATTATAATTCTTGAGGATGATGTTTTACCTGGTCCAGATTTTTTTAATTATATGGATAAGAATCTAATAGAGCTCAACCAAAGTGATTGTATGATGATTTCAAGTAATAAATTTGATCGATTTCCTCAGTTTAAGAATTCTATTAAGACAAAATTTACCTTTATGAGTGGATGGGCTACTTGGAAAAGGGCTTGGAATAAGTATGACTACAGGTTAACTAATTTTGATATCGACAGGTTGTTAGACAAGAATCTAACTTTTTTATGTAATAAGCTTAATTGGATTAAAATTGCCAACGAAATAAAAAGTGATAAAGACTTATCTTATTGGGATTATCAGTGGCAATTTATAATCTGGGAAAACAACGGTTGGTCTTTGCAGCCTCCAAGACCCTTAACAAAAAATATAGGTTTTGATACAGTTGGAACACACACTGGTGGTTTGGAGCATGGAGACTGGAGAGAGTTGATAACCTATGAGGGTAATAATGAACTGATTAGGCCTGGCTTTAAAAAAATTGGAAGACTACATAATTTGATTATATCAATATATACAACATCAATACCAGGCTATATTCATAGAAAATTTAAATTTAAAATATAACTAAAACTAAAACTAAAACACAGATAGCACTATAGTGAGTAAAGTTTATATTATCATTCCTGTTCACAATCGAATTAAAAAAACTCTTCGATGTTTACGTTCAATTTATTGCCAAAACTATAAAGATATAAATGTTGTTGTAGTTGATGATGGATCCTCTGACTTTACACAAGATAATTTGTATGAATCTTATCCACAAGTAACAGTATTGACGGGATCTGGTTCTCTTTTTTGGACTGGTGCAGTTAGATTAGGTATTGAGCATGTTTTAAATATTTGCAATAAAGAAGATTGGATTTTGCTTGTGAATAATGATGTACAAGTTGAAAGTGATACAATTGACAAACTAGTGTCATTTTCAAGCAGCCTTCACAGGCGGGTAATTGTAAATGCGATAAGTATTAATTCCATCGATCAAAATACAATTATAAAGTCTGGAACTAAGATCCTATCATGGGCGCTCAATAGAACTAAACATATTTATCATGGTAAAAGTTTAAAAAGTCTAAAGTCTTACGATCCGGTAGAGGTGGATTTATTGACTGGGCGTTGCCTGCTTCACTCAGTCGAAGTTTTTGATAAAATTGGTAATTATAATTCTGACTTATTTCCCCATTATGGAGGTGACGATGAATTTACTGCTAGAGCAAAGTTGTTTGGGTATAAATTATATGTATTGCCATCTGCTATTGTCTATCTTGATCAAGACGAAGTATCACTTGTTAAAAAAAATATTTTTCATGCATTCTTTGGTATGAAATCAAACATTAACATTATTAATAAGTGGAGGTTTGCGAAATGTGTTGTACCATTTTTTGCATTTCCAACATACTATATAATTGCAGTATTGAAATCTGTATTTATTTATTTTAAAAAATGAGCACAACCTATCTTCAAATATTATCTCTTTCTTTAATCTATGCAATTTTGATGGGTGGAGGTTTTTATGGGTTTGGCCATGATTTTTATTCGGCATATTGGAAACCGAATCTTGCTTGGGGTAATTTTCAAGATCAACTTGGATATATGATGTCAACATTAACAATTTTTAAAATCCATCTTGGTGTTTACCTTTCTGCATTTGTACTTTCTTATAGCTCGGGGTTGCTTTTATTAAAAGCAACCAATAGATATTTTTATGGGAAATATTGGTTATTTTTACTGATATTTCTGATGTTAATCCACACATGGCCAATATTTATGTCTACATCTAACGGAATGAGGCAAGGTTTTTCTATGTCATTTTTATTTCTATCGTTATATTTTTTAATGTCTAAAAAATATATTTTATATGTATTATCGATTGGACTTTGTATTACGACACACAAGTCTGGAATGGTGTTTGCCACACTATTGGCTGGAGTTAGTATATACAACAACCAACTTCAAAATCAGTTTAGCTCGATTATTACACAAAGGAACTTGCTAATAGCTGCAGGTTTTTTAGTATCTTTAGTTGCGTTTATTCTGTTACCTATAATATGGGAAGACCATACTCCTTCAAGAATAATATATGGCGATTACAGATACCCATTCCTTTTAATCAATATTGTATATATTCTTGTATTTGTAAAATATTTATTTACCAGGGCTGACCAGATTGATATTTTTTTATTGATGTGTAGTTTTCTTTTTCCAATATTTTTATTTCATGGCTGGAATTGGCAATATGAGAGGTTCTGCATGTCGCTTTCGATACTTTATATGATTTCATTTTCAAGAGTATTTGTGCCTCATCATGTAAAAATTGTATTATTTTTTGCTACTACTTCATTTCTATTTTTGACAGGCATTAACGGTATGTGGGCATCATTTAAATGAATTTAAATGATAAAAAAATATGTATAGTGGGATTGGGCTACGTAGGCCTTCCATTGGCAATTGCTTTTTCAGATAAATTTCAAATTATTGGATATGATATCAGTGAAAACCGTGTTCAAGAACTTGAAAATGGATATGATAAAACACTTGAGGCTGAAGGTGACTTATTGCAGTCAGCTAATTCAAATATAACATATACAGCAAACATTCATGACACTAAGGACTGTAATATTTATATCATTACCGTCCCTACTCCAATTTATTCTAATAACCGCCCTGATTTAACACCTTTGACTGAATCTTCCAAAGAGGTCGGATCGGTTTTAAATAAAGACGATATTGTTATTTATGAATCAACTGTTTATCCTGGTGTTACAGAAGATACTTGTGTGCCAGAACTAGAGAGATCATCAGGACTGACTTTTAATAAAGATTTTTTTTGTGGCTATTCCCCTGAAAGAATTAACCCAGGCGATAAAGATCATACAGTGACTAAAATTTTAAAAGTAACTTCAGGATCAACGCCAGAAATTGCTAAAAAAGTTGATGAGCTATATAAGCAAATTATTACAGCAGGAACTTATTTAGCACCAAGTATTAAAGTTGCTGAAGCTTCTAAGGTAATTGAAAATACTCAACGAGATGTTAATATTGCATTAATTAATGAATTAGCTCTTATTTTTAATCAACTCGGTATTGATACTAATGAGGTGATTAATGCTGCGGCTACCAAATGGAATTTTATAAAACTATCTCCTGGATTAGTAGGCGGCCATTGTATTGGTGTAGATCCGTACTATCTTACTTACAAAGCTGAAGAAGTGGGGTATACGCCAAATCTTATTCTGGCAGCAAGACAGATTAATAATGGTATGAGTAAATATATTGCTGACCAGACTATTAAAGAGCTGATTAAGTCTGGAAAAGCTGTTAAAGATTCGGAGGTACTTATACTTGGTCTTACTTTTAAAGAAAACTGTCCAGATATGCGAAATACTAAGGTAATAGCTATTATTGAGGAACTTAAAGACTTTGGTGTTAATGTTGATGTGTATGACCCGTGGGTAAATAATGAGTTGGAAAGTAGTTGGTATAAGCATGGAGTTATTGATAATCCACTTGATAAAGGTAAGAAGTATGATGCTGTTGTTGTGGCGGTAAGTCACAAGCAATTTAAGGCTTATACAAAAGATGACTATAAATTACTATCTAATGGGGATGGAGTGATTATAGATGTTAAAAATATTGTTAGTAACCCAACCTGGAGATTGTAAGTATGTCTTATCAAGCTAACTATTATGTCTCTAAAAAAATAAATATAGAATATTTTCAAATACTATTTATTTCTTTTTTCTTTGCATTTCTAGTAGGTAACGGATTATATGGTTTTGGGACGGATTTTTATGATGCATATTACAAGCCAAATTTTATTAAGTATAACGCTACTTTTGCAGATCGATTAGGATGGATGCTATCAACATTAACAATTTTTAAATTTCATCTCGGTGTTTATCTAGTTTCATTTTTGCTCGCTATTTCAACAGGCCTTCTCTTGGTTAAAACTACATATAGGTATTTTGAAAAAAATAGATTAGTTTTTTTTACCTGTTATATTATGTTGCTCCACACTTGGCCCATAATTATGTCTACATCTAATGCTATGAGGCAGGGGCTTTCCATGTCATTTTTATTTATAGCGCTATATTTTTTATTGTCTAAAAAATATGTTTGGTATTTAGTTTCGATAGTACTTGTTGTTATGACACACAAGATTGGAATATTTTTAGCCTTGTTATTGACTGGGGGTGCTATATATAATAATCAAATTCAAAAGTGGTCTAACTCTCTTAGTACTCACAGAAACTTACTTATAGTTTCAGGTGTCTTATTTGCTATATTTTTATATATTCTAATATCTGTAGTATTTAATAACCTAGAAGCCTCTTATATAATATCAGGTGATTATAGATACCCATTTCTCGTAATTAATATGGTTTATATTTTTATATATATGAAATATTTATTTATCAATTCTGACCATATTGATATTTTTTTATTAGTGTGTAGTTTTATTTTTCCAGTATTTTTATTTCATGGCTTTAACTGGCAGTTTGAGAGGTTAAATATGATAATTTTGATACCTTATATGATTTCATTTTCAAGAGTAATTTTTATTTTAGATAAAAAACACACATTATTTTTTCCTCCAAAATTATTATTTTTTTCAATATTTTTATTTTCTATAATATTTTTATTATTTATGACTGTCTATGCCGGGATGTATGAGGCATTAAAATGAATTCAGATAATATTTTTTTTTGCTTAGTAGGGTACACAAATTCTCTTTGATGTTCGTTTCTAAGAGTTGCTAATTTAATAATATAATGAAAATAATATATCTTCATCAATATTTTAATACTCCAAAAAAATCAGGAGGAGTCCGCTCTTATGACGTAGCTAAATATCTTGTTGATAATAATCATACGGTGGAGATGGTTACAACTAATAGAGACTTGTATGGTGGTGGTTGGAAAAAAACTACTGAGGATGGAATTAATGTTCATTGGTTTCCTATATTTTATTCAAACAAGTTGAGTTATTTTAAAAGATTATTAGCTTTTTTTTCATTTGCATATCATGCATCTAAAAAAGGATCAAAATTACAAGGTGATATTATTTTTGCTACAAGCACCCCATTAACAATTGCCATTCCAGCACTTTATATTGCATGGAAAAAATCAATACCCATGGTATTTGAGGTGCGTGATTTATGGCCAGATGTTCCAATTGCTGTGGGCGTAATTAAAAACCCTGTTGTTAAATATTTAGCTAAGTTATTAGAAAGTTATACTTATAAAAAAGCTAAAGCAATTATTGCACTATCTGATGGAATGAAAGATGGAATTATTAAGGCAGGCTGTGAAGAAAATAAAGTTATTGTCATTCCTAATTTTAGTAATAGGGAATTATTTAGCATGAAAAATACAGGTAAAAGATTTCGTGCTGAAAGACAATGGCTAGGAGATTCGCCATTACTCGTCTATACAGGGGCATTTGGAATGATCAATGGTGTTGATTATTTGGTAGATATTGCTGAACAATTGATGCTATTAAAGTCAGATATAAAAATATTATTAATTGGAGGTGGAAAACAATATGAGAATATTATTCTTTATGCTCAAAAGAAGAATGTTTTAAATAACAATCTATTTATTGAGAAGGATATCAGTAAATTAGAGTTACCTCAATTATTAGCAGCAGCTGATCTTGCAAGTAATATTGTTATCAATGTTCCTGAGGTTTGGAATAATTCTGCAAATAAGTTTTTTGATGCACTTGCTTCAGGTACGCCTATTTTGATTAATAGTGGTGGTTGGCAAGCAGATTTAATAAGTACAGAAGATGTTGGAATTACAACTTTTGGCCTATCTTTATATCATGCCGCCTTAAAAATTAATGAATTTTTACACGATGAGGAGAGGCTAGTTATTGCATCTAAAAAAGCACAGATAATTGCTGAAAAGTATTTTGATAAAGGTGATTTGGTTAAAAAAATAGAGCAAACTTTAATTTCATCAATAAACAATAAGGGTTTAAATTCCCCTTCGATAGGTTTAAAATGATTCGTAACTGTATTTATAGAGCTGTAGATGATTAAAGTTAAGCGATTTTTTGATTTACTCTTAATCTCTTTAAGTCTTCCATTAATACTTCCTATCTATCTATTTATTTTGTTGCTAGTGCTAACTCAATTAGGATCTCCAGTTCTATTTAGGCAATCTCGCCCAGGATTGAGTGGGAATATATTTAATATGTATAAATTTAGAACAATGACTAGCGAGTCTGACAAACATGGTACTCTTTTTTCTGATGAGGTTAGATTGACTAAATTTGGAAAATTTTTAAGATCAACAAGTCTTGATGAGCTGCCTAGCTTCTGGAATGTTTTAAAAGGCGACATGAGCTTGGTAGGCCCTAGACCATTATTGGTGGAGTATTTGCCTTTGTACTCAACTCAACAGGCTAGACGTCATGAACTGAAACCAGGAATTACAGGCTGGGCGCAGATTAATGGGCGTAATGCAATTAGTTGGGATGAAAAATTTGATTTAGATATATGGTATGTGGATAATCAGTCTATTTGGTTAGATATAAAAATATTGATGTTGACATTAACAAAAGTAATTTTGCGTAATGGAATTAGACAACACAATCGTGCAACAATGGATAAATTTAGAGGGAGTTTATAAAAAAAATGAGCAATAGATTTTCTAATTGGAAGTATCCAGATATTGAAGATGGCAAACCTACAAAATATAATTGGGTGGTTCAAAATTTAGTTGGCCTAGATTTAGGTTTTAATACTGATATTGGTGCTTTTTCTTATATTAATGCTAAAAAAGGCGTGACTATTGAAGATGAGGTTCAGATCGGATCACATTGCTCTATTTATTCTGTATCTACGATCGATAACTCTTTTGGCAAGGTTGTTTTAAAAAATAATTGTCGAATTGGTAGTCATTCAACTATCCTTCCAGGAGTATCTATTGGTATAAATTCAATAATTGGCGCTCATAGCTTGGTTAATAAAAATATCCCTGATAATGTTGTTGCTTTTGGCATTCCTGCTAAAGTGGTTCGGAAACTAACCAATGGTAAGTAATCATTTTTCATCATGGCCTTCTTACACCAAAGAGGAAGCCGATGCGGTTTATAAAGTTACACTATCTAACAAGGTTAATTACTGGACTGGTAATGAATGCCGTGAGTTTGAAAAAGAATTTGCTGCTTGGTCTGATACTCAATATTCAGTAGCTCTTGGAAATGGCACGCAGGCTTTGGACGTTGCATTTAATGCTTTGGAGGTTTGTGCTGGCGATGAAGTAATCGTAACTTCTCGTACTTTTATTGCTTCAGTTTCGTCTATTGTAAATTGTAAAGCAGTACCTATTTTTGCTGATGTTGACCTAAATTCTCAGAACATTACAGTAGAGTCTATTAAATCCGTAATTACTAGTAAAACCAAAGCAATTGTTTGTGTGCATTTGGCTGGCTGGCCATGTGAGATGGATGAAATAATGGAGTTGGCTAACAAATATGGTTTGCATGTTGTTGAAGACTGTTCACAAGCTCATGGCGCTAAGTATAAAGGAAGATCTGTTGGTTCAATTGGACATGTTGGTTGTTGGAGTTTTTGCCAAGACAAGATAATAACTACTGGTGGTGAGGGTGGTATGGTGACTACTAATAATAAATCTTTGTGGGGCAAAATGTGGTCTTATAAAGACCATGGTAAGAGTTATGAAGCTGTTTATGAACGAGAACACCAGGAAGGCTTTAAGTGGATACATGAGTCATTTGGTCACAACTTTCGTATGACTGAGATGCAAGCAGCAATTGGTAGAATTCAGCTAAAAAGAATGGTAGATTGGCGAAGGAAGCGTCAAAAAAATGCAAATAAAATCTTGACTACTGCTAAACAATGTAAAGGTCTTCGTGTGCCAAATATCCCTGATTATATTGAGCATGCAGCCTATAAGTGTTATGTATTTCTTGTTCCAAGTCAACTTCAGGAGGGCTGGGAGCGTAATAGGATTATAAAAGAAATAAACGCTCTAGGTGTGCCGTGTAATTTAGGATCTTGCCCTGAAGTTTATTTGGAAAAGGCATTTGATGGAACTGGCTTTAGACCTAAAGAAAGATTATCTAATTCAAAAGAATTAGGAGAAATCTCTATGGTATTTTTAGTGCATCCAACTTTAACGGAAGATGAAATTCAGCAAACATGTGATGCAATTAAATCTATCATGGATTTAGCTACTATATAAACTATGACTAATCAATTGCTTAAATTTTTTAATAAAAAAACATGATTTCCTGTCATTTCACTAGGTTGGGTAGTTTTTGTCTTTCAATCATTAGGAAAAAGACTGATATGGTATATTCTTACTTTTCGCGCATTGGTAAAAGTATAAAGGTGATAGTTTTTTTTGACTGGCACCCCATCCAAAAAATGAATAAACAGTTGCGTACAATTTCATAAAATGAAAAGAATATTTGATTTAATAGTAGCATTTTTTCTACTTCTAGCTTTACTAATTGTGTTTTTATTAGTATCTATTTTGACTATTATTACATCAAAGGGTTCAATTCTTCATTGGTCTAAGCGTATTGGTAAGAATAATAAAATTTTTAAAATGCCAAAGTTTAGAACAATGTCGATATATACTCCTATTATGGCAACTCATCTATTAGAGAATAATGATCCTTATTTAACACCAAGTGGTAGGTTTTTACGCTCAACTAGTTTAGATGAGCTGCCACAACTATTTTCAGTTTTAAAGGGTGATATGAGCCTTGTAGGGCCTAGGCCTGCATTATTTAATCAAGAAGATTTAATTGCTTTGCGAACTGAGATGGGTGTTGATAAATTATTACCGGGTATTACAGGTTGGGCGCAAGTGAATGGAAGAGATGAATTATCCATTTTTGATAAAGTCTCACTGGATGTAGAGTATTTGAATCGTCAATCCTTTTGGTTTGATATTAAAATTTTATTGATGACAATTTTTAAAGTGATTAAAAGAGATGGTGTGTCTATTGATTAACCAATTGCTTTCATTATCAAGAGTCAATAAGCAGCTAAATATGTTATTTGCTGATTCATAAATGATTTATTTTTTTCTATTAGCACTATTTTGCTATACCTTTATGCAGTTTATTGAGACTGTATCTTTTGGTTCGAGAGTGGCTGGGAAGTTAACTAATAATCTTTCATTAGGGACAACTTTACATCATTCTATCTATGTAGCAAGTCGTTTATTTTTACCTCCTTTATTGCTATCCTTATCTTTTTTGATTGAGTCTAATCTAAGCATTCAACATTTTTTACTAACTGCAACTATGTTAACAAGTGCAGCTTTTTTGGCCTCCTTGCTAGTGTTAATTAATTTTAATCATTTTCAGTTATTATTTCAACATCTTTTTATTCGGTACCAATATAACACTATACCAATAGCCATCTTAAAAGTGTTGTTTGGCAAAAAAAATGAATTAAATCCAGTAAACATCAAATTTATTCCAAAAATAAGGGACTTGTCTTTCAAGAAAATTCTCGCCTCAGGTTTTGCATATTTTTTTCTGTCAACAGGATTCCTCATTGCTTTTTCTTTTGCAATTATAATCCCAGAGTATAGAATGACAATGAGTCAGCTAACTACTGCCTTTCATGGTGTTGGGGCCATAATCTTAGCCATGTATCTTGATCCAATGATAAGTAGATCTTTAGATGCTCAGTTGGAAAATTCTGACTGGATAGAAAATATTTATTCTATATTTGTTGGTAGGTTGCTAGCTTACTTACTTGCTTCGTCTATATTCATAGCTTTGTATTTTTATGCGTATTTAACCTAATTTAGGTATTATTATGGTAAATAAACTCATTAGTTTGTCAAGAAATAAAAAGCAGCTTGTTTTGCTGTTTTTTGATTCTGTTCTTATTGTATCAGTCCTATTGATATCATTTTCGATTCGACTCGGACAACTTTACTTTCCAGATAGTTCTCTTATTTGGGTAATATTTGGTGCACCTATTATTGCTATTCCTATCTTTGCGAGCTTTGGGTTATATCGAACAATTATTCGTTATATTGGCTTCAAGGCTTTATGGTTGATTATTCAGTCTACAACGTTATATGCCTTGATGTGGAGTTTTCTTGGATTACTGGTTGCCTTTCAGGGAATACCACGTTCAGTTATATTAATTAACTGGCTATTAATCATGATAACCATAGTTGGCTCACGGATGGTTGGACGTTGGCTTCTCTCAGAGGTTAGAAGAGATATCAAAAACATCAATAATGTGGTGATTTATGGTGCTGGCTCATCTGGCAGGCAATTGTCGATTGCCTTGACACAGTCAGTTCAGTTCAATCCAGTTGCCTTTATTGATGACAACAGTGAACTCCATCGTCAATCCATTAATGGCATTATTATTATATCAAGGGATGACTTGAATAATTTGATTGAACAAAAAAAAATCACTGAAGTGTTGTTGGCGATTCCATCATTGTCTCAAGTCAAACGAAGTGAAATTATTAATTTTTTGGAGCCTTGTCGGGTACTTGTTCGCTCATTGCCAGCAGTTTCAGATTTGGCGCTAGGTAAGTTAAAAATTGCTGATCTTCGTGAAGTGAACATTAAAGACCTACTGGGCCGCGATTCTGTAACTGCCAATAAGGAGTTATTGAGTCTTAACATTGCCAATAAAGTAGTCATGGTAACTGGTGCTGGTGGCTCTATAGGTTCTGAGTTGAGTCGACAGGTATTATTTTTAAAACCTCAAGTATTAATACTTTTTGAACAAAGTGAGTTTGCCCTATACAAAATTAATAAAGAGCTCTTAAATGTTGGTATGCCAAGTGTGGAGATATTGCCAATTTTGGGCTCAGTTACAAATAGTAAACGCTTAAATCATATTATGCAGCGCTTAAATGTGAATACAATTTATCATGCGGCAGCCTACAAGCATGTTCCGATGGTGGAGTCAAACAACGCAGAAGGGGTGAGTAATAATATTTTTGGTACCCTTAATTGTGCCCAGGTTGCGATTGAGAATGGGGTTGAAACTTTTGTGTTGATTTCTACCGATAAGGCGGTGCGCCCAACTAACACCATGGGGGCAACAAAGCGCATAGCTGAGATGGCGTTGCAGGCATTGTCAGCTCAAAAAAGCACATGCTTTAGCATGGTTCGATTTGGCAATGTATTGGATTCTAGTGGGTCGGTAGTTCCACTTTTTAGAGAACAGATTAAAAATGGTGGGCCGATTACAGTTACTGATGCTGCAATTCAGCGTTATTTTATGAGCATCCCCGAGGCTGTTGAGCTGGTTATTCAAGCAGGCTCGATGAGCAAGGGGGGTGATGTGTTTGTGCTTGATATGGGCGAACCTGTGTCTATTATTGAACTGGCTAAAAAGATGATTCGTTTAAGCGGTCTGGAGATTAAAGATAAGCTTCATCCAAGAGGTGATATTGAGATTAAATTCACTGGGCTAAGGCCAGGTGAAAAGCTATACGAGGAGCTGCTGATTGGTGATAATGTTTTCGAGACTGACAATCCAAAGATTATGCGTGCACAGGAAGAGATGCTAGCTTGGGATGATTTAAAGTTAATTATTAATGAGTTGAAGCAGGCTGTTGATAGCAACGATCAGGAAAAGCTCCGACACTTACTAATAAAAGCCGTACCCGGTTTTAAGCCGCAATCAGATATTACCGATTTTTTGCATAATACATAGGTGATGAACTATAAGAAATTCTAAGGTTTAGGATGAGTATTTTCTTTAGTTCTTTAGCCACACTTGCTATTGGGGTTAATTATTTTATTTTGCTTAAGGCTTAGATAATTCCCTGTTTCTTGGCAAAGTAATTTGTAGCCTCTACGAAGCCTTTAATACCTCCACAATCAAAGCGTTTTCCTTTAAACTTATAGGCAATCACCTTGCCTTTTTTGGCTTGAGTGAGAAGTGCGTCGGTAATTTGAATTTCACCACCCTTGCTCGGCTTCGTATTTCGAAGAATATCAAAAATATCTGGTGTTAGGATATAGCGTCCAATAATTGCCAAATTAGTTGGCGCATCTTTTGGCTCAGGTTTCTCAATCATATCAGTTACATAATAGGTATCATCCGTCATATCGACTAAATTACCAGAGATAATTCCATATTTACTGGTTTGCTCCATTGGAACTTCTTCAATAGCTACAACTGAACATTTATGCTGGTCATATATTTCAATCAATTGCGCAATAACCCCATTTTCATAACAATCACACAAGTCATCTGCAAGAACTACAGCAAAAGGTTCATCCCCAATAAGAGGTTCACCTGTAAGTATAGCGTGCCCTAGTCCAAGCATTTGCTTCTGGCGAACATAGGTAAAGGTAGAATTTTTAATTATCTCTTTAATTTCTTTTAGGTAAGAATCTTTTGAAGTTCCAGTTAATTGTTTTTCAAGCTCAAATGCATTATCAAAGTGATCCTCAATCGCTCTCTTGCCTCTGCCTGTTACAATTGCCATGGTGGCTATGCCCGCAGATAGTGCCTCTTCCACACCATATTGTAATAAAGGTTTGGTTAGTATTGGAAGCATTTCTTTGGGAACTGCTTTGGTGGCAGGTAGAAAACGTGTTCCATAGCCAGCCGCAGGAAAAAGACATTTGTTAATCATATATTATTATTTTTGTTTTTTATATAGATGTTTTACCAGACAAAACATTATGCTGGTATTGGCGTTAATATAAAACTCAAAACACGACAAATAATGAGTAAAATAATCCAGAGCTACAATGAATAGAAGGCGAGTAAAAATATTACATTAATGAATCAAATGACTAATATGAATAATATAGAGTTTAATTGTGAAATATGTGGGAGTGATAAATTAGATAAAATTGATTATTTAAAAAATATGTCAATAAAAGGAAAAATATTTCGTTGGATTCCATTGTGGTTAAATGTAATTTTTCCTTCCTCTCTAAAGAGAAGGTTTGTTCATGGTAAGACCAAGATTTCTGTTTTTAAAGATAGAAAATGGTTATGGTGTAAGAGTTGTAAATTTGGCGTTGTTTTCCCTATGCCATCAACTAAAGAGCTTGATAATTATTATCACACACTTTATTGGGAGAATACTAATAATGATTCATTAAAAGACATTGTTTACAGTTTGGGTAATACTACTAGACCTAAAAGACAACTAGATTTTATTAAAAATAGTGGCCTTCATAATGTCGATAATATGTTGGATTTTGGTGCTGGAATATTAGGCGGTAGTGTTGTATTTAGAGATGCTGGCTTTAGTTCATTGAACTGTGCATTGGATAAATCTGAACAAACCAGTCAGGTTTCAAAGATGTTAAAAATGAGAAATATATTTAACCTTGACGAATGTGTTAACAGTGAGTTTGATTTTATTTATTCCAGCCATAGTCTTGAACATGTAGCCTCACTAAAACATGTGTTAAACGATTTTCATAGAGTGCTTACTAAAAGTGGTCATATATTTATTGAGGTACCTAACTTTTCAGATGATTTTGTAATGAAAAACCACCATCACGCCCCACATACTTATGTCTTTAGTTTATTCTCGTTGCAGCTTTTTATGGAATCGAATGGATTTATTAAGGTCTCATCAGAGTTATACGAAGATTCAGGTATGAGTCTTTTTAGGAAGATAGTCTGATAAGCCTATTATCAATTGACGCATTAAAGAAAAATAATTACAAAATTAAAGAGGTTAAGAGTGAGTATTAGTAATCCAATCGGTAAATTTAATGGAAAAGAGTTAGAATATTTATCTAGCTTTTTAGACTCTGAGACTAAAGAAAATAAAATTCCTTGGGTCCAGCGTTTTGAAGAAAGCGTAGCTAAAAAATTAGGTGTTAAATATGCAATAGCGTGCAATTCAGGAACATCTGGTCTTCATATGGCTATGGTGGCATGTGGAATAGGCCCCGGTGATGAGGTTATAACCCCAGGATTGACTGTTGTTATGGATGCTTATTCTGTTATTCATGTTGGAGCTAAGCCAGTTTTTGCTGATGTAGATAGGTCAACATATGGAATAGATGTTTCAGAAATTAAAAGAAAAATAACTAATAAAACTAAAGCAATAATTACAGTTTCTCTTCAAGGCTTGTCTGTAGATATAGATCCTATTATGAAACTTGCTAAAGAAAATAACTTAATTGTTATTGATGATTCGGCTCAAAATATTCAAGGAGAATATAAAGGCAGAGTTGCAGGTACTTTAGGAGATATCAGCATGCTTAGTTTTGAGAATAAAAAACACATGACTGCTGGAAGTGAAGGCGGTATGTTGCTTACAGATAATGAAGATTTTGCCATTAAAGCAAGAAAGTTTGGAGGTATTGGTTATAAACATATGACTGCATCTGCTGGAAGGACTTCTTTGGCTCTCTCTGATGTCCAAAATCCCGACTATGAGCGTTTTGATACCATAGGTTTAAATTATCGAATGTCTGAAGTTAGTGCTGCTATTGGGTTGGCTCAATTTGAAAGAATTGATGCTATTGTTGATCGTAGGATTGCAGTTGCTAATATTTTCCATAAAGCAGTAAGTGGCTGTAAATGGATTACTCCTCAGTTTACTCCCAAAGGCTATAAACATTCTCATTACACTTTTTCTTTTGAATACAAGGGTAATGATGAGCTAGGGATTAGCTGGAAGGAGTTTTATAATATGTATGTTGAAATGGGTGGTGATGGGTTTTATTCTGCTTGCGTAGTTCCTTACCTAGAGCCAGTTTTTCAAAATCATGAGTGTTATAAGGAAATCTATACAAAAGGCATGTGCCCAGTTGCTGAAGATTTGCAAAAAAAAATTATGCAGTTTAAAACTAATTATAGATCTTTAGCTGAGGCTCAAAAAAAAGCAAATATATTAAAAAAGCTTATTTCTAAAATTGAATCTGAGAATTATTGATATGCTAGGAACTATCTTAATTACAGCAGGATTTGGATATATTGGGAGACATACCTGTATCAATCTTTTAAGAGATGGTTATAGGGTTATAGTTGTTGACAGCAAAAAGATAAATGCATTAGAAGAGATAAATAACCAAATTTTTAAAGTCACTGGCAAAAAAGCAATATTAATAAGTCTTAGAATTAATTCTAAAGAAGAGTTGCGAAGTATTTTCAATAAGTTTAATGTTGATGTAGTTATTCATTGTGCAGCATCTAAAACAGTATCAAATTTTTACACACAACCTCTAGAAACTATAGATAAAGAAATCTTATTAATAAATAATTTACTGGGAGTGATGAATGAATTTAATATAAAAAAAATAATTTTTCCATCATCAATTCTTGTCTATAGTGAAGTTAACAAAATGCCCCTCACTGAAGCTTCTGAGCTCAATAAGACTAATCCCTATAGTAAGTGTAAAATATTTATTGAAGACATATTAAGTGATCTTTATGATTCAGATAATAGCTGGAATATTATTATTTTAAGATACTCAAATACTGTAGGAAGTCATCAAAGTAGATTAATTGATGGGTATATACCTGAAAATCCAACTAACTTAACTAGCTGTCTTATGGCTTATTTTGCTAATGAAATAAATACAGTTAAGATATTTGGAAATAACTTTGATACTAAAGATGGGACATGTGAAAGAGATTATATCCATATAGCTGATGTTGCAAATGCTAATCTTATGTCTGTTAATTATATAATTAAAGAAAACATACAAAAACCTCTTATCCTCAATATATCAACTGGAAGTAACTATTCTGTATTAGAAGTCATAAGTGAATTTGAAGTTGTTTTTGATAGTAATATTAACTATGAAATTATGCCTCCCAGATCTTCAGATGCTGGCTGTTCATATAGTGATAATAGCTTAGCAAAAAAAACAATTAAATGGGAGCCAAAATTTAATTTAAATGATATAGTTAAAAGCTTTATTTAATTATTTTAGAGACTTATAAGTGAGCATTTTTCAACGCTGAGTTATCTTAAGTAATCTTTTCCAGTAGGTTTCTTAATTTCTTGTGAGTTAAGATATTTTTTTATCTGCTTGTTACCTATTTCTTCTTCATGAATTTGATACATTTTTTGAGCAGCAAAAATATGAAAAAACTACTCATACTTCTTTTCTTAATATTAGTTTCATTGAGCTCTTATGGTGAAACTAAATATTCTTATCACAGTAATGGTCAGATAGAGGGAGAAGAAAATTATAAATACGGTAAGAAGGAAGGCAAGTGGACTTATTGGTATGAAAATGGTCAGAAGGAATGGGAAGGAAATTTCAAAGACGATAAGAGATATGGTATCTCGACTTGGTGGTATAAGAATGGTCAGATAAAGTTAGAGGAAAATTGGAAAAACGATGAATTTGATGGTAAGTTGACTGATTGGTATGAAAATGGTCAGATAGAGTCAGTGAGAAATTACAAAGACAATCGATTAAATGGTAAGTCTATTTGGTGGCATGAGAATGGTCAAAAATTTATTGAGGGAAATTATAAACACTCTAAAGTAGATGACAAGTGGACTTTTTGGAAAAAGAACGGCCAGAAGGAAGAAGAAGTAAATTACAAAGATGGTGATTTGGTTAATAAAACTATATTCAAATATAGTTTTTTCACTGGCCACTTAAAGTCTGAGAAAAAGTACAAAGATGGGAAGTGTGTCAGTGGATGTTAACTAACCAATCCAAACTCTTTTAATTGACTAACTAAAACTACTCTACAGTAACTGATTTAGCTAAATTTCTTGGTTTATCAACATTTGTTCCTTTAATTAAAGCTACATGATAGCTAAGGAGTTGCAATGGTATAGTAAATATAATAGGTGCAGTTATTCGACCAAGATTTGAAGTTATCGATATAACCTCCATGGCCTCCAATGCTTTTACTTTTGATTGCTCATCTTCAAAAACAATCATTTGTGATCCTCTTGATTTAACTTCTTGCAGATTTGATTTTAATTTTTCTAAAAGTTCATCATTTGGGGCAACAGCAATTACTGGCATATCTTTATCTATAAGTGCAATAGGGCCATGCTTGAGTTCTCCAGCAGGATAAGCCTCTGCATGAATATAGCTTATTTCTTTGAGTTTTAAGGCACCTTCCATTGCAATAGCATGCATTGTCCCCCTTCCTAAGAAGAGTGCACTAGTTTTATCTTTAAAACGTAATGAAAGTTTTTTAATTTGAGACTCTTGATTTAATGCCTCACTAATAAGTCCAGGTAATAGCTTTAATCCATCTACGATTTCTTTTTCTTGTTTCTTATTAATAGATTTTTTTAATTTTCCAATAGAACAGGTCAATAGTGCAAGAGCAACTAGTTGACTAGTAAAGGCTTTAGTACTAGCAACACCAATTTCAGGGCCAGCATGAGTTAAAAAAGTCAAATCACAGAGCCTTGTAAGGCTAGACTCTGCAGAATTAGTTATACAGAGAGATATAGTATTACTATTTATTTTTTTTGCGGCCTTTAGGGCCTCTATTGTATCAGCAGTTTCTCCACTTTGTGAAAGTGTAACAAAGAGAGTGTCATCCAAGATAATAGGGTGGCGATAACGATATTCACTTGCTACTTCAACATTACATGGTATTTTGGCAATATCCTCTAACCAATATTTTGCCACAAGACCAGCGTTATAACTTGTTCCACAAGCCACAATTTGAACTTGCTTAACTTTATTAAATTTTTCTTTAGCTTTATGCCCAAAAGATAAAATTAGAACTGAATCATTTGAAATGCGTGACTCTAATGTATCCCTAATAGCTTGAGGCTGTTCAAAAATTTCTTTTTGCATAAAGTGATCATAACCACCCAAATCCACTTGCCCCATCTTCAACTTCGAAGTTTTAATTGGGCGATCCACTAAATTACCATTTAGATCGTAAATAGTGAATTTATCAATCTTTATTTCAGCAATATCGCCCTCTTCAAGAAAAATAAATTCTTTAGTTACAGATAGAAGCGCCATTTGATCTGATGCAATATAATGTCCATTCTTCCCAATACCAATTACCAGAGGTGAGCCTTTCCTTGCCGCAATAATTTGATCTGGGTATTTAGATGAAATAATTCCTAGGCCGTATGACCCAGAAAAGGATTTAATAGCTAGT
>Ga0075447_10000222_pt1 | contig 28364 bp, 26 predicted proteins | sample CoawatmetaG10DNA_FD_72352 | JGI IMG/M metagenome (GOLD analysis project Ga0075447, IMG submission 72352) | Marine microbial communities from the West Antarctic Peninsula - Coastal water metaG104-DNA | ecosystem: Environmental > Aquatic > Marine > Coastal | place: Atlantic Ocean: West Antarctic...
TCCGGGCGAACGCGGTGCTTCAACAGGTACAGTTGCACGCGTTCGACGAAATCCACCTCTTCCAGGTTCGCCGCCGAGACATTGATCGATAGCTGAAGATCGATCCCGCTGGCATGCCAGGCGGCAAGCTGCTCCAGGGCATGGTCCAGCACCCAGGTGGTCACGGGCCGCATGAGCGCGGTTTGCTCGACGATCGGGATAAATTCGGTTGGCGAAACATCCCCCAGCTTCGGATGCGTCCAGCGCAACAGCGCCTCCGCGCCACAGCACCCACCCCTGGCAAGATCGATGCGTGGCTGATAGACGAGGCGCAATTCGCCGGGCAGATCGAACGCCTCGCAAAAATCCTTCAACAGGCTGAAACGACGCACTTGTTTCCCGTCGCTGGCCGACGAGTACAGGCTGATCTGTCCACCGGCCAGCCGGGCGTCCTGTGCCGCGCTATAGGCCATTCGCAGGACATCGCTGCCCGGTGTCTGGCCCGCCAGAAACGGGGCAACGCCAATGGTACTGGTCAGCACGAACCGTTCGTGCGCGCCGCGCAAGCGGGCATCGTTCAACGCGACCTTCAGGCGGGCAAGAAACGTGGCATCGTCGGTCTCCGCCAAGCCCAGAAAGACGAACTGCGTCGCCGCGACATGATACGCGGTGCGGCCCGGCCCAAGCCCCGCGCGCAGGCCCGACGCGGCAGCCTGGACGATCTGGTCGATGAAGGTTGGCCCCATCACGCTCATCCCCTGCGTGAGCTGCTCGCTGGGTGCCAAATCCACCAACGCCAGCAAGCGGCGCTGCCCCGGCGTGTTGCGCCCCAGATCCTCAAGATCTTCCAGCAATTGGTTTCTGTTGAGCAAGCCAGACACCGGATCGACACGACCGATCGCGTGCTGCAACTCAATTTGCGACATCACCATGTCAGCTAGATCGGTCAGCGCCGCAATTTCTGGCGCGGATGCGCCGCGCGGCTCAAGACCAAGCACACACAGCGCGCCCAGGCCACAGCCGCTCCTGGTGGTGAGCGGCACCCCCGCATAGAAACGGACACCATCGCGCGCGAGCGGGCTGTCGACATAATCCGGGTCCGCCAACAGATCCGAGATGACCACACATTGTGTCGATTCAGCAACTTGCGCGCACGGTGCCTGCGCACGCGGAATGGAAGTATGTTCGACCCCGACGCGCGACTTGAACCATTGGCGGTCGCGATCGGTCAGCGAGACTGCGGCGATTGGCAGGCCGAAAACCATCGCAGCCATCCGCGTAATCCGGTCGAAGCTGTCGCTCGGCGGCGTGTCGAGCAGATTGAGCTGGCGCAATGCGTCGAGACGGGTCTGCTCGGGACACATTGACCAACTCCTCCGTAACGACGCAGCGCCGCGCCACTTTACAATATATGAATCTTTTCAGGCCGATCGGGGGATCCCGCGCGAAATTGTCGACGCCCGCAAGGGCGATTGCACCGCCACGGACTTTGCGCTATGCGCGCCAGCTTCCTACACAAAGCTGTCGGAATATGCGGGAGGGTGCCTCGGCAGCCGCTTGAACCGCTAAACTTGAACCGGGCGTCGCGGAGCTTCCGCTGCGCCCCTTACAGAGTGAGTGCACATGGCAAAAAAGATTACAGGCTATATCAAGCTGCAGGTGCCGGCCGGCAAGGCCAACCCGTCGCCCCCGATCGGTCCGGCGCTGGGTCAGCGCGGCGTCAACATCATGGAATTCTGCAAGGCGTTCAACGCCTCGACCGGTGACCAGGAAGTCGGCACGCCGCTCCCCACCGTGATCACCGTCTATGCCGACCGTTCGTTCTCGTTCGAAACGAAGACGCCGCCGGCATCGTATCTGATCAAGAAGGCCGCCAATCTGAAGTCGGGCTCGAAGGAGCCGGGCAAGGTGTCCGCCGGAAAGATCAAGCGTTCGCAGCTCGCCGACATCGCGACCGCGAAGATGAAGGATCTGAACGCCAACGACCTCGAGTCGGCAACGCGCATCATCGAGGGTTCTGCCCGCGCGATGGGCCTCGAAGTGGTGGAGGGCTAAGATCATGGCATTTGTCAGCAAGAAGCAAAAAGCCGTCACCATCGACCGTCAGAAGCTGCACGGCGTGGACGAAGCCATCGCGCTCGCCAAGGCCGGCGCAACCTCGAAGTTCGACGAGACGATCGAAGTCGCTCTGAACCTCGGCGTCGATCCGCGTCACGCCGACCAGATGGTCCGCGGCGTCGTCACGCTGCCCAAGGGCACCGGCAAGACCGTGCGCGTCGGCGTGTTCGCCAAGGGTGCGAAGGCCGACGAAGCCCGCGCCGCTGGTGCGGACGTGGTCGGTGCGGAAGACCTGATGGAAATCATCCAGGGTGGCACAATCGATTTCGATCGCTGCATCGCGACCCCGGACATGATGGGCATCGTCGGTCGTCTCGGTAAGGTGCTCGGCCCCAAGGGCCTGATGCCGAACCCGAAGCTCGGCACCGTCACCATGAACGTTGCGGAAGCGGTCAAGGCAGCCAAGGGCGGGCAGATCGAATATCGCGTCGAAAAGGCCGGCATCATTCACTCGGGCATCGGCAAGGCGTCGTTCCCGGCAGAAGACCTGCGCGCGAACTTCGACGCGCTGGTCGACGCCGTGGTCAAGGCCAAGCCGTCGGGTGCCAAGGGCAAGTATGTCCGCAAGGTCGCGGTCAGCTCCACCATGGGCGTCGGCATCAAGGTCGACGTGGCCGAGGTTTCGGCGGCGTAAGCCTCCGCGATTTGCTACGGAATGGAGGGCCGGGGGAAACCCCGGCCCTTTTTTCATGCGTGCGCCTCCCCCGTCACTCCGGGCGCGGGTTCGCCGGTAGCGGTCTCCATAGGTTAGGCCGGGTCCACCGACACCGTCATGTCCAGCTCCAACACGGCGTTGCGCGGAAGCGCAGCGACCCCGATCGAGGTTCGCGCATGGGCGCCCGCCGGGGCCAGTACCTTGGCCAACATTTCGGACGCGCCGTTGGACACCTCGCTGAGTTGATAAAAGCCTGGCGCGGCCTGCATATAGACAGTCATCTTGGTCACTTTACGGATCCGGCCCAGGTCGCCGAGGTGCTCCTCGAGCGCCCTCAGGCAGCGCAGGGCCGAGACCAGGGCCGCATGCTGGGCTTGCTCCAAGGTCACTTCCGCGCCGACCCGACCGACGGCGATCACCTTGCCATCAAGGCTGGGCACCATGCCGCTGACTTCGATGACACCACGATCCTCCACTGCCGAGGCATAGGCCCCGCCCGGCTGCGAGCGGCCCAGATCGATCCCGAGGGCGGCGATGCGCTGGGCGATCAGGATGTGGCGATCGCTCAAGGCGTGTTCGGTAGACATGGTGTGTTCCTGGCTGTGGGCCAACCTCCCGATGATCGGCACCGCCGCGATGGCGGAGAGAACGATGCGACGGGATAGCGGCATGTGAACGTCCGGTGTTTGGATCGACCCGTTTCTAGGTCGTCGGCACCGCCGCCACCAATTCGAACCTTGCCCGCGAGCGTTCGGTTTCACTAATACCTGACAATGCGCACCTCTCCGCTTCTACCGCCGCTCCACGCTTTGCGCGCCTTCGAGGCAGTCGCGCGGCACGCTGGCGTATCGCGGGCGAGCCACGAACTCCTGATCACCCAGAGCGCCATCAGCCAGCACGTCCGTAGGCTGGAGCAACACCTGGGCACCGCGCTGTTTTTCCGGCACGGTCGCGGCATGACGCTGACCGAGGCTGGCCAGCACTACTACGACACCGTCAGCCGCGCCTTCGCTGTGATCGCCGACGGCACAGCCGCCTTGGCCGGCCGTCGCGTCGTTCGGGTCAGCGTGTTGCCCTCGTTCGCCGCCCACTGGCTGGGCCCGCGCCTCGCCAGTTTCCGCGCCGCCCACCCCGATGTCGAGGTCGCCTTGGACCCGAACCTCACCGCCGCCGACTTCGCGGGCGACGGCGTCGATCTGGCGGTGCGCTACGGCGATGGCCACTGGCCCGGTGCCGAGGCCAGCTTGCTGATGACCGAACGCCTGACGCCGGTCCATGCGCCGAACGCAGCTCCGATCGAGACCCTCCCCCTGCTGATCACCAAGAAGGCTTTCGACTGGAAGGTCTGGGCCGAGACTGAACGGTTCGACCTCGCGGCCCCGCCACAGGTGCAACTCACCGATTACAATGTCGTGCTACAGGCGGCGCTGCGTGGCGAGGGCCTGGCCTTGGGTCGGCTGAGCTTGATTGGCGAGTTGATCGCCAAGGGCCAGCTTGTTACGCCGTTCGCGACGGTGGTGCGATCCACCAAAGCCGCCTACTGGCTCGTGCGTCCTTCGACACGAACCCCGTCGGCTCCGGCCAGGACCTTCGCGGCGTGGATCTCCGACGAAGCGAGTTTGGAGGTTTAAAGGGCGGCTTTCCCACCCGAACAGACGATCGAGGTTTTCGCGTCTGCCCCAGTAGCAGACCCGGGACGCGCGCGGGGTGACGATTGGGAACTGCGGGCGGAGCATCGCCCACCCGTGATTTGCTATTCCCCGCAAATGCGCCTAGGCGGGTGCTTGCTACAGTCGCAAATCGACGGTCTCTGGTGCTTTGCGGCCCCATCTTCCTTCTTTCACTGCTGATTCTAGGCACGGGTTGGCGCGACTCTCGCGTCACCCAACAAGAAGGACGACCATTATGACCATCGGCACCGTAAAATTCTTCAACGCAGACAAGGGCTATGGCTTCATCGCGCCGGAAGGTGGCGGCGAAGACGCGTTCGTGCACATCACGGCCGTTGAGCGCGCCGGCATGGGCACGCTCGATAAGGACCAGCGCGTTCAGTACGAGCTCGAGCAGGACAAGCGCGGCAAGATGAGTGCTGTGAACCTGCAGCAGGCCTAATCGCCCGCGCAAGCGAATGACCAAGGGCCCGGCGAGCAATCGCCGGGCCCTTTTTCTATGCGCTCACCGCAGCGCCGCCGCCACCGCCGACTCGCAGTCGAAATGGGCGGGCGGTGGAATGACGACGGCAGGCGGTGTCTTTTCGAGCCCAAGTGCCCGGCCGAGCGAGCGCCCGAACACCTTCAGCAAATTGCCTTCACTCGGTTTGTCGGCGGTGCCCAGGCCCGCCACCGTCACCGTCGGTTTGCTCAGCGTGCCGCCAATCTGGATCGGATCGGCGATCTTTAGCAGCGCGCGGCTTTTGCTGGTCCCCGCCAGCGTGAGGGCGATCTTTTCGCCATCCATCACGATTCGGCCCGCCCCTCGACCCACCGAACTGCCGGTATCGATGCCCAAAGGACGCGGCACCAGCACGCCATCGGTTGCGCGGAAATCCGCGACGAGGCAGCGCAGCGGCACCATCCGGCTGGGCGAACCGATCGCATGCACCACCGCGCCGCTCAAATTCTGGCCGAGCACGTCGGCGACCATGCGGCGCACCTCGCCCTGGGTCGCAACCATCGCCGCCTTGCCATTCGCCCGCGACAGCGCCTCGCGCACCGTATCGCCCTGCCCGGTCAACAGGATGTGCCCGCGTACCTGCCCCGATACCATGTCGGGTTTGCCGATCAGCGCGTCGAGCGTCAGCCCGGCAAGCCGAAGGTCGATCGACAGCTTGGGTCGGCCACTGCGATGATCGACCTTGAGCGTCCCCGCCATGCGCCCGGTGGCGAGCGTCGCCACCGCGTTATTGACGGTCAGCAAACGATGGTCGAGCGTCAGCGTGCCCGACAGTGTGCGGAACACGGTGCCGTTGCCTGCCAAAATGCGGTCAACGCGGAACGCGATCGTGCCATCGGTCTTGCCGAGTTTGCTCAGGTTGATCCGCGTCGGTGGAATCACGCGCGGACCAATCGCTGCCGACCGCGCCGCCGAATCGGCATGGCCGCGCGCATCGGCCAGATCGTCGAAATCGAATTGCGACGCGCGCAGCCTGGCATCGATCTTGGTGCGGCCGTCAATCTTGTGGATCGTGGCCAGCCCGGTGAAGCGCGACCGCCCGACGCTGCCGCCGATGCGATCGACATACCAATCCCGCCCGTCATGGCGGATCGCGCCGATCAGGTCGATCGGCTGCGTGCCGAACAGCCCGGCCTCGATCACCCGGTCGAGATTTTTCAGCGTCGGGGCCTGGGCGGTGATCGCCGCGCTGAAATGGCGGGTATCGAGCACCCCCGCCATTTGCCCCTTGGCGGTCATGTGCAAAGCGGGCGAGGCGAGCGTGGCGCTGAACGGATAGGGCGCGGCGGGGTCGATCCCGGTGATCCGCCCGCCGGTCGCATCGAGCCGCACGGGCGTTTCGAGAAACGTGCCGGTGGCGGACAGGCGCAGGCCGTTCTTGGCATCGACCGAAAGCGGCCCCGACACGACCAAGCCACGCTTGGCGTCGCGCAGCACCAGTTGCGTGTTGGTGATGGTGAGGTCGGACAGGGTCGGGCGGCTGCCCTGCCCGTCGCTTGGCTTGCCCTCGCGCTTCCAATTGGCGCGCCCGGTGGCGTCGCGCACCAGCGCGATACGCCCGCCATCGATCGTCACGCGGTCGGGCTGGAAATGCCCGAACAGCAAGGCAAAGACCGGCACGCGCACGCTGGCTGAAGACAGGCGGACGAAATCCCCCGGCCCCACCCAATCGGGCTGCACCACCCTGACGTCGCGAACCGAAATGACCGGCGCATAGGAAAAGACGCTGTCGCGCGTCACCGATCCAACGCGCACCGGGCTCCCCAGCGCCGCAGACAACCGGTTCTCGACCAGCCCGCGCATCATGCCCACCGGAAACGCGCCGAGCGCGAGCAGCAACAGCGCCAGCACCCCGAGGATGGCGAGCACGATCGCGAGCAGGATCTTGCGCCAGCGCGGAGCGCGCGGGGCGGGAGCGGCGGTTTCGGAAGCAATCACCGCCCTACAACCCGAGCGCCCCCCGATTGTTGCACCCGCGCCGCGATTCCCAGCGCGTTAGCGACCACTACCGCTCGAACCCGCTCGGTGCGGGCGAGATCGTCACCGTGATGCCGCCACGAATTTCCTGCACTTCCAGCGCGCGTTCAGCGACATTGTCGCGCCCGAAGCGGAACGCGCCATCGATCCCGGCAAAACCGCCGCGATCCTTCAGGCGATACTCGGGGAAGGCAGCGCCCATCGGCCAATCGCGCATGATGCGGATCGTCAGCAGCACCGAATCATAGCCAAGGCTCGACAAGCGGAACGGTGCCGCGCCGAAGCGTGCGCGATAGCGGGCGGCATATTGGCGGTACAGACCGTCCGATACGCTGGCGAACCATGCGCCTTCCAGCGCGGGCTTGCTCGCGATCGAACTTTCCGAATTCCACAATTCGGTGCCGAGCACACGCGCGCCGCCCATGCCGTTCTTGCGCAGCACCGGCACCGCGGCCGAGGCGGCATTGCCACCATCGGCGATCAGGATCGCCTGATAGGGCGCGCTCTTGCTCATGCGGATGATCGCGCTGGTGATCGATCCGGGGACACGGTCATAGGTCTGGAGCGAGGCGACCTGTCCACCCGCCGATTCGACCGCACGCAGGAAGGCGGTCGACGCCCGCTGGCCATAGGTGCCGTTCGGCACCAACCCGCCAAAAGTGGTGACGCCCTGTTCCCGCGCATAATCGACCACCCGGCCAATCGACTGGGCGGGCACATAGCCCATCAGATAGGCCCCGTTCCCGGCAGCGGTCGCGTCGTTGGAGAAGCTGACCACCGGCACCCCCGCGCGATGCGCGATCGGTGCCACCGCGCGCACGTCGTCCGCCAGCAATGGCCCGAGGATCAACTGATTGCCATCCGCCAGCGCCTTTTGTGCGGCCAGCGCAGCACCGGTGGCAGTGTCATAACTGGTGATGCGGATGCGTTCGTTCTTGGAATCGAGCAGCGCCATCTGCGTGGCATTGGCAAGGCTCTGGCCAACCCCGGCATTGGGGCCGCTGAGCGGCACCAGCAATGCGACGCGGTGGCGTTGCGTGTCGGTCGGGATGCCCTGTTCAACCACAGGCTGTTGCGGCTGCACCGGGCGGGTGACCGGGGGGCGTTTCACCGGCGCGGGGCCGCGCGGCACGACCGTCTGGCACCCAGCCAGCGCCACCGCCCCCGCAATCGCCGCCATGCGCAAAAGCCGTTTAAAGCCGATGGGCCGTTGCCCTGTCGTATCCCGCTCTGCCATGACCGCTCCTGATGAACCCTGATCTTTCGCCCGGCCTCTATATCGTTGCCACCCCGATCGGCAATCTCGGCGATCTTTCGCCGCGTGCGGCGCACATTTTGTCGCATGCCGCAATAATTGCCGTCGAAGACAGCCGCGTGACGGCCAAACTTCTCCACCATATCGGCGTGAAGCGGCAAATGGTTCCCTATCATGACCATAATGCCGAGGAGGTCCGCCCCGGCCTGATCGCGCGCATGGGGATGGAAGCGGTTGCTTTGGTGTCCGACGCGGGCACGCCGCTCATCTCCGATCCCGGCTACAAGCTTGTGCGCGATGCGCGCGCCGCCGGGCATACGGTGTGGACCATCCCCGGCCCCTGCGCGGCGGTGGCGGCACTGACGCTCGCCGGGCTGCCGACCGACCGTTTCCTGTTCCTCGGCTTCCTGCCCTCCAAGGCGCAGGCCCGCGCCGCCGCCATCGCCGAAGTTGCGGCAATCCGCGCGACTCTGGTGCTGTACGAATCGGGCCCGCGCCTCGCCGCGCTGCTCGCCGCGCTGGCGGAAGGTCTGGGCGACCGTGAGGCAGCGGTCACGCGCGAAATCACCAAGCATTTCGAGGAAGCGGTAACCGGCACGCTGTCGCAGCTCGCCGCGCGCTATGCCGATGCCCCGCCCAAAGGCGAGATCGTCGTCGTCATCGCCCCACCCGGCGCCCCCGAAGCCGCCAGCGCCGACGATGCCGACGCCGCGCTCACCGAAGCGCTGACGCGCCTCTCGACCGGCCAGGCGGCAAGCGAAGTCGCCAAGAAATTGGGGCTGGATCGCAAGGCGCTGTATGCACGGGCGCTTGAGTTGAAGGCGTAAAACTCCCCTCCCGCTTGCGGGAGGGGCTGGGGGAGGGCATGTTTCGTGGCGTGCCGCGCTTCGAAAGCCCCTCCCCTAACCCAGCTTCAGGTCGGTCAGGCCCCCGGCCTGACCTGAAGGATGCGGGGCATCCTTCACCTGAAGCTCGTAAACGGGAGGGGAATATAAAGCGCCGCCACGCCGAAGCCTCCGGCCGTCGCGGCGAACGCATCGCCGGCTGGTGGCTCCGCCTTAAAGGCTGGCGCATCCTCGCGCGGCGCGTGCGCACACCCGCAGGTGAGGTCGATCTGATCGCCAAACGCGGCACGCTCATCGCCTTCGTCGAAGTGAAACTGCGCAAGACCGCCGCCGAACTCGATTTCGCGATCGACGAACGCCGCCTGTCGCGCGTCGCGGCGGCGGCGGAATATCTGATGCCGTCTTATGCCGACCCGGGCGATGACATTCGCGTCGATGTCATCCTGCTCGCGCCCGGCACGCGCCCGCGCCATATCGAGAATGCCTGGCTGCCATAATCCATCCCGTTCGTTTCGAGCGTAGTCGATAAACCAGCGCCTTGAACGCGTTTCTCGACGATGCTCGAAACGAACGGGGCAAGGATGACAGGCCCCCGACCACCCTCTACATGCGCCTGAACCTCTCGGAGAACCCCATGTCGCTCACCGTTGCCGTCCAGATGGACCCGATCGCGCATATCAACATCGCCGGGGATTCGACCTTCGCGTTGATGCTCACCGCGCAACAGCGCGGGCACAAGCTGTTCCATTACAATGCCGAAGACCTGAATTATGCCGATGGCCGGGTGTGGACCAAGGCCGATCCAGTGACGGTGCAGCGCGTCGTCGGCCATCATTACAGCTTCGGCGATCCCGTCCGCCTCGATCTGGGCGAGGAAGCCGATGTCGTGCTGATGCGCCAGGACCCACCCTTCGACCTTGGCTATATTACCGCGACGCATCTGCTCGAGCGCATCGCGCACAAGACGCTGGTGGTGAATGATCCGGCCAGCGTGCGCAACGCGCCCGAAAAGGTGTTCGTGCTCGATTTCCCGCAGTTCATGCCGCCGACGCTGGTCACGCGCAGCCTCGACGAAGCCCGCGCCTTCCTCGCGCAGCACGGCGAAATCGTCATCAAGCCGCTGCACGGCAATGGCGGCAAGGCGATCTTCAAGGTCGGGCAGGATGGCGCGAACCTCTCGGCGCTGATCGAGGTGTTCAACACCATGTGGCGGGAACCGCACATGATCCAGGCCTTCCTCCCCGCCGTCGCCAAAGGCGACAAGCGCATCGTGCTGGTCGATGGAGACGTGGCGGGCGCAATCAACCGCTTGCCCGGCGAAGGCGAGATCCGCTCCAACCTCGCGGTCGGCGGATCGGCGGTAAAGACCGAGTTGACCGAGAAGGAACGCGAGATTTGCGCCGTGCTCGGGCCGGAACTCAAGCGGCGCGGGCTGCTGTTCGTCGGCATCGACGTGATCGGCGGCGAATGGCTGACCGAGATCAACGTCACCTCCCCCACCGGCATCGTCGCGATCGAACGCTTCGACGGCACCGATGTCGCCGCCCTGATCTGGGATGCGATCGAGCGCAAAGTGCGTGCCTAAAACTCCCCTCCCGCTTGCGGGAGGGGCTGGGGGAGGGCCTGTAATGCTTCCGATCTTTCCGCGCCTCCCCTCCCCTACCCCCTCCTGCAAGCGGGAGGGGAATGCATGACCGAATTCATCATCAACCTCACCGCGTGGGGCGGCTATTTCGGCATCTTCCTGCTGATGGTCCTCGAAAACGTGTTCCCGCCCATCCCCTCCGAAGTCATCATGGGGCTGGGTGGCATCGCCGTCGCTCGCGGGCAGATGGAAATCGTGCCGCTGATCGTCGCGGGCACGGCGGGCACGGTCGTCGGCAATTACTTCTGGTACTGGATCGGCTGGCAGCTCGGTTATCAGCGGCTGCGCCCGTTCGTCGATCGCTATGGCCGCTGGCTGACGCTCGATTGGGAGCATGTGCTCCAGCTTGAACGCTTCTTCCGTCGCCACGGACAATGGGTGGTGTTCGTGTTCCGCTTCATGCCCGCCTTCCGCACGATGGTCTCTTTGCCAGCCGGCATGACGCGGATGCCGCGCGGACGCTTCCTGGTCTGGACCGCCGGGGGTGCCGCGATCTGGGACACTTTCCTCGCCGGCGCGGGCTATTATCTCGGCACCAACTTCCGCGAACTGGACGCTTTCATCGGCCCCGCAACGATGGCGACGATGGGCGCGGTCGCGCTGTTCTACGTCTGGCGCCTTCTACGCTGGCAGCCGCGCGCCTGAGGCGAAATGCTGCGCTGCGGTGGCAATCGCGCGTCGCACTCCCCATCTGGGATGCACAACACGCGGATGCCCGCTGGAGCAAAATTAATGAAAATTCTGATCGTTCTCACCTCGCACGACCAACTTGGCGACACCGGTGCCAAGACCGGCTTCTGGCTCGAAGAGCTGGCCGCACCCTATTATGTGCTGAAGGAAGCCGGTGCCACGCTGACGCTGGCCTCGCCCAAGGGCGGCCAGCCACCGCTCGACCCGAAAAGCGCGGACGAAAGCGCCAAGACCGACGATACCCGCCGCTTCGAGGCGGATAGCGACGCCAAGGCCGCGCTTGCCAACACCGTTCGTCTCGATTCGGTCAATGCGGCGGACTTTGACGCGGTTTTCTATCCCGGTGGCCATGGCCCGCTCTGGGATCTCGCCGAGAATGCCACGTCCCGCGCGATCATCGAACAGACGATCGCCGCGGGCAAGCCGGTTGCGCTCGTCTGCCACGCACCCGGCGTGCTGCGGCATGTCAAGGCCGCCGACGGCACCCCGCTGGTCTCGGGCAAGGCCGTCACCGGCTTCACCAATAGCGAGGAAGCCGCCGTCGGGCTGACCGACGTGGTGCCCTTCCTGGTCGAAGATATGCTGACCGAAAATGGTGGCGTCTATTCAAAGACCGCCGATTGGGGCGTCCACGTCGTCCGCGATGGGTTGCTGATCACCGGCCAGAACCCCGCCTCCTCCGGCCCCGCCGCGATCGAGTTGGTCAAGGCACTGGCATAAGGCTGTGCGACATCCGGGCGGTGCGCCCGGGTGTCGCACCGTCAGGCGCGCGGATGCGCGTTGCGATACACATCCAGCAAATGCGCCGCATCGACCTGGGTATAGATTTGCGTGGAGCTGAGGCTCGCATGGCCGAGCAATTCCTGAAGCGCACGCAAATCCGCCCCGCGCGCCAGCAAATGCGTGGCGAAGCTGTGGCGCAGCGCGTGCGGCGTGGTGCGATCGGGCAGTCCCAACCGCACGCGCGCACGCTGCACCGCCAGCCGCACGAGGCGCGGCGATAGCGGCCCGCCCTTCGCCCCGCGAAACAGCGGCGCATCGCGCGCGGTGCCATAGGGGCTGAGCGTGACATAGGATTCGATCGCGGCGCGCACTTGCGGCAACAATGGCACGATCCGCGTCTTGTCGCGCTTGCCCGTCACGCTCAGCGTCGCCCCCAGCGGCAGGATCGCGCCGGTCAGCGCCAGCGCCTCGGCCACGCGCAGCCCCGCGCCATACAGCAGCAGCAGCACCGCCAGATCGCGCGCGCCGATCCATGGCTCGGCGGCGTCCTCCGCGACATCCTCGGCCAAGGCGACCGCTTCGTCGGGAGAGACCGGGCGCGGCACGCCCTTTTTCACGCGCGGCCCTTTCAGGCGCGGGGTCGTCCCCTCGCCCACCGCAAACGCCAGAAACCCGCGCACCGCCGACAATTCCCGCGCCGCCGAGGCATTGCCGATGCCGCCCTCGCCCCGCCGCGCCGCGAGGAAAGCGCGCAGATCGGCCGAGCTCACCTTGGCCAGCATGGCGCGCTCCACCGCTGCCCCCCAATGCGCCTGCAGAAAGGCGCACAACCGCACTGCGGTCGCCTCATAGGCCCGCACGGTATGCGCCGAGCGCCGCCGGTCGCGCGCGAGATGGGCGGCATAGAGTCCGGGGAGTTCGCTCATCGCTGCGGTGTAGCGCATCGGGTGGCATAAGAGAATCGTCGAACAATCCTCCCCTCTACCCTTCCCCGGCGAAGGCCGGGGCCCAGTCGAAAGGACCAGAATGTTCTGGCGTAGCGCTCGCCATCACCCACATCACGACTGGGCCCCGGCCTTCGCCGGGGAAGCGCGATACGGGGAGGAACACCTCCGCTTAACCGCCGCCCCTTTGCGCGCGACGCTCCGACCCGCCATATGCTCCCCATGTCCCGCGCCCGCGTCCTCGTCATGAATTCCGCGCTCGGCCCGCTCGATTACCGCGTGCCGCACGGAATGCAGGTCGAGCCCGGCTCGATCGTCGTTGCCCCGCTCGGCCCGCGCCAGTTGATCGGCGTGGTGTGGGAGCCGGAGCGGATGCCGTCCGATGCCGAGGTGGGCGACAATCGCTTGCGCAACCTGATCGGCGTGTTGCCCGCCGCGCCGCTGGCAGCACCGCTGCGGCGACTGATCGAGTGGACCGCCGATTATTATCTCGCGCCCCCCGCCGCCGTGGCGCGGATGGCGCTCGCCTCCAGCTCGGCGCTGGAGGGCGCGAAGACCGTCACCGAATATCGCGCGACCGGGCTGGTGCCCGACCGCATGACCCCGCAGCGCGAACAGGCGCTCGAACAGATCGGCAATCATCAGGGCCTGATCCGCGAACTGGCCACGATCGGCAATGTCACCGATGCCGTGATCCGGGGATTGGCCAAGGTTGGCGCGCTGGAGGCGGTCGAGGTCGATATCGACAGCCCGTTCGCGCTGCCCGATCCTGATTTCGCCGCGCCCGCTTTGTCGCCCGACCAGCGCGCCGCTGCGGCGACCTTGGTCGACAGCGTCACCGCCCGCGCGTTTGCGCCGACCTTGCTCGATGGCGTCACTGGCTCGGGCAAAACCGAAGTCTATTTCGAAGCGGTGGCCGCAGCAGTGCGCGAACGGCGCCAAACGCTCGTTTTACTGCCCGAAATCGCACTAACCGAGCCTTTTTTGACGCGTTTTGCGGCGCGTTTTGGCGCAAAACCGGTCGCTTGGCACTCCGGATTGCGCCAATCGCAGCGCCGCCGCGCCTGGCGCGCCATCTCCAGCGGGCAAGCGCTGGTCACCGTCGGCGCGCGCTCCTCGCTGTTCCTGCCTTATGCCAATCTCGGCCTGATCGTGATCGACGAAGCGCATGAAACCAGCTTCAAACAGGAAGAAGGCGTGCATTATCACGCCCGCGATGTCGCTGTAATGCGGGCGAAATTTGAGAAGATCCCGGTCATCCTCGCGTCCGCCACCCCCGCGATCGAAACGCGCCAGCAAGTCGCGCTCGGCCGCTATGCCGAGGTGAAACTGCCCGGCCGCTGGGGCGCCGCCGAAATGCCCGCGATCGAAGCGATCGATCTCATCGCCGAACCACCCGAACGCGGCCACTGGATCGCCCCCCGCTTGGTCGTGGCGATGCGTAAGGCACTGGAACGCGACGAACAATCCTTGCTGTTTCTCAACCGCCGCGGCTATGCCCCGCTGACCTTGTGCCGCACCTGCGGCCACCGTTTCCAATGCCCCAATTGCACCGCCTGGATGGTCGAGCATCGCCTCGTCCACCGCTTGGCCTGCCACCATTGCGGTCATACCGAGAAGGTTCCGACCGTCTGCCCCGAATGCCAGAGCGAGGACAGCCTCGTCCCTGTCGGCCCCGGCGTCGAACGCATCGCCGATGAAGTGAAGGCGCTTTTCCCCGAGGCGCGCACCGCGGTGATCACGTCCGACACGATCTGGTCACCCGCCAAGGCCGCCGAATTTGTCGCGCGGATGGAGGCACATGACATCGACATCATCGTCGGCACGCAGCTTGTCACCAAGGGCTATCACTTTCCCAATCTGACGCTGGTCGGCGTGATCGACGCCGATCTCGGCCTCGACGGCGGCGATTTGCGCGCGAGCGAACGCACCTTCCAGCAAATCTGCCAGGTCGCCGGGCGCGCCGGGCGCGGTGCCAAGCCCGGCCATGTCTATATTCAGACGCACAGCCCCAAAGCGAGCGTGATGCAGGCGCTCGTTTCGGGCGACGCCGAGGCCTTTTATGCCGCCGAGACCGAGCATCGCCGCGAGGCGGGCGCGCCTCCCTTTGGCCGCTTCGCCGGGATCATCGTGTCGAGCGAGGACCAGAAGGCCGCGCTCGAAACCGCGCGGCTGATCGGCCGCAGCGCGCCGCATCATGAGGCGATGGAAGTGTACGGCCCCGCCCCCGCCCCGCTGGCGATGCTGCGCGGCCGGCACCGTTTCCGTCTGCTCGTCCACGCCAAGCGCGCGCTCGACGTGCAGGACATCATCCGCGACTGGCTCGGCGCGCTCGATTGGCCGAGCAAGGTGCGCGTCGTGGTCGATGTGGACCCGTACAGCTTCGTCTGAAGCATCCGCACGATTTGGCTACCGTGCTCAATTCGGCGGGTTTTTGCCGAATCCACCGCAACATGGCTTGACTTGCCCCGCCGCGCTTCTATGCCACGACGCGCTGCCAGCCTTCCGTTTACGTAAATGTTACCCAGACGGAATGATACCGGGTCAGACGCCTGGACGTGCAGCCAACGACCGTAAGCATACGGCGCTGAAGACACATTTCGCCTGGTCGCGGGCGTTGGAGAGTGAAGCATGTCGCTGTTGATTATCGGTGCGCTGTTAGCCGGTGCCCCCGTCGCCACCGATACCGTCCTCGGACGGTGGAAGACCGAAACCCACAATGCCATCGTCGAGATCACACGCTGCGGCGACTCGATCTGCGGCAAGATCCTCACCTCCGACATGATCCGCAGCAATCCCGCGTTGAAGGACGCGAAGAACGCCAACGAAAAGCTGCGGTCGCGCCCCATTCAGGGCCTGTTGATGCTGAGCGGTTTCAAGCCCGAGGCAGGCGGCGTGTGGAGCGATGGCCAAGTGTACAATGCCGAAGACGGCAAGACCTATAGCGGCAAGATCACCCCCGTCGGCCCGGACCAGCTGAAGCTGCGCGGCTGCGTCTTCTTCCCGCTGTGCAAAACCCAGACCTGGACCCGCGCACGCTAACGCTGCGCCTTCTTTTTACCCCCCACGATCCTCAGGAATTTACAATGTCGTTTCGTATCAAAGCCCCGCTGCTGGGCGCGACCGCGCTCGTCTCCGCTTTTGGGTTCCAAGGCATCGCGCATGCCGATGCCTTTTATCTGGAGGCGCAGTCCGCCATTGGCGCGGGTCGCGCCTTTTCGGGGGAAGCGGCAGATCGTGGTCCGGCCTCCTTGTGGTGGAACCCGGCGGCGATCGCCGGCATCACCGACCCAAGCGCCGCGATCAGCGCCACCGCGATCCTGCCCAAGGGCGATGTGATCGACAATGGCACGCTCATCCGCCGTCCGGGCCAGTCGTTCGTGCCGGTGGGCGGCAACGGCGTGTCGCGCGACCCGATCAGCAACGGCGTGCTGCCAAGCGGCGCGTTCGCTTATCCGATCACCGATCGCATCGCAGTTGGCGTGGCGGTGACCTCGCCGTTCAGCTTCACCACCGATTACGATGCCAATAGCTGGGCACGCTACAGCGCGGACAAGACCCGCCTGCGCACGATCGACATCCAGCCCTCGATCGGCGTGAAGGTGACCGACTGGCTGAACGTCGGCGGCGCGCTCAACGTCGAATATACCGATGCCTATCTCAGCAACGCACTGCCCAACGTGCTCGCCTCGCTGCCCGATGGCAGCCAGACGCTGAAGGGCCATGGCTGGGATTTCGGCTGGACCGCAGGCGTGCAGTTGCACAACGACATCGCCACCGTCGGCATCAGCTACAAGTCGAGCATCAAGCACACCTTGACCGGCAATCTGAGCATTGCCGGGCTGGTCGGTCCGCTCGCCGGGTCGAACACCTCGCTTTCGGGTGTCCAGGCGCAGTTCAACACGCCGGGTCAAGTGGTCGTCGCTGGCCGCTTCCGCGCCACCAACGCGCTGACGCTCAACGCTCAAGCCGTTGCCTATAATTGGAGCAAGTTCGACGCGATCCGGCTCGGTGCGCCGCTCAACGTCGCGCTGCCCGAAAATTATCGCGACAGCTTCAGCGTCGCGGGCGGCTTTGATTATGCGGTCAGCCCCAAGGCGACGCTGCGCGCAGGCCTTCAGCGCACGATTACGCCGACGCAGGACGGTCTGCGCGATGCCCGCGTCCCCGATTCGGACCGTTGGACCTATGCGGCGGGTGGCAGCTATCAATTGACCCGCCACATGACGATCGACGCCGGTGCCAATTACGTGAAGTTCGACAACGCCTCGATCGATCGCGTGACCGCAGCCTATGCCGGCACCGCCGCGCAGACGCCGATCCTCACCAACGGCCTGCTGCGCAACGCCCATGCGGTGGTCTTGTCGCTGGGTGGACGCGTAACCTTCTAGTCCAACCGCACGCCCCGGTCCCTTCCGCCGACGCCAGATCGGGGAAGAGGACCGGGATCGGCGTCACTTTCCCCCTGTCTTATCGGCACTGCGGCTGGCACATAGCGCAGCAATGGTCGCACTCTCCCTTTTCCGCTTGCCCAGCGCGTGTGCGCTGACGCTCCGCCACGTCTTCGGTGCGCTGTTCGCGGCGGCGCTGCTGTTCTCGCTGGTCGGGCCGGCACGCGCTGACGACATCTCCGCCACCGGGCGCGGGGTCGTGCGCGTCGTCACCATCGCGATCGTCGAGGACGAGGTGGTTGGCTTCGGCCATGGCAGCGGCTTCGCGGTCGCGCCCAACCGCATCGTTACCAACGCGCATGTGGTCGAACTACTGACGCGCTATCCCGGCAATGTTGTGATCGGCATCGTGCCCTCGGAAGGCAGCAAGAGCTATCAGGGCAAGGTGATCGCGATCGACGCGGTCCATGATCTCGCGCTGATCGAATTTTCCGGCGCGCCGCTGCCGCCCGTTGCGCTCTATACCGGGCCGATCTCCGAGGGCGGGATGGTTACGGCGCTGGGCTATCCCGGCAATGTCGATCTCGCGACGGCGCGTTCGGCGGTCGACTACATCCATCCGCTCTCGCCGATCCGCACCGAAGGGGTGTTCTCCGGACGCCGCCAGATGTCGGGGACCGACGTGTTGCTGCACACTGCGGGGATTGCGCGCGGCAATTCGGGCGGGCCGTTGCTCGACCCGTGCGGGCGCGTGATCGGCGTCAACTCGGCGATCACGCGAGGAGAAGAGGGCGATTCGAGCTTCGGCTTCGCCATCGCCGACAGCGAACTCGCCGCCTTCCTCACCAAGGCCAAGCAACCGTTCCAGGCGGTTGGCACGCCCTGCACCAGCATCGCCGAGATCGACAAGGCCGATCGCGAAGCCGACGCGCAAGCCTCCGCCGCCGCCGACGCGGCCAAACGCGATGCGGCTGGCAAAGCCGTGCTGGCACGCGAGGCGGCGCTCACCGCCGCCCGCGACGCCGCCGACCGGCAGCGCGAGAACGTGATGGCGATCGCCACCCTGATGCTGGTTTTGGGGGCGATGGCGATTGGCGCGGGGGGCCTGCTCGATGCGCAAGCGATGCGGCGCAAGGCGATCTGGGCGTGGGCGATCGGTGGTCTGGTGATGGTCGGTGCCGTCGTGGTGTTCGTGCTGCGCCCGACCGGTGCCACCCTGCTTCCTGCTGCAACCCCGGCGGCGGTGGTGCCGCTTGCTCCGACCGTGTCCTCCACCGCGCCGCTCGGCAAATTGCAGTGCCGTTTCGTGCCCGAGCGGAGCCGCGTGGTCTCGTCGTCCACCACCGATCTGACGCTCGACTGGGGCAAGGCAGGCTGCATGAACGGGCGCGTCCAATATGCCGAAAATGGCAGCAAGTGGGACCGCATCCTCGTTCCCGCCGAGGAGCAAACCGTGTCGGTGCTGCAATTCGACCCGGCGACGCTCAGCTATGTCACCACTCGCTATTTTCTCGGTGCGGCCGAGATGGACAGCGTGCGCAAGATTCGCAGCCAGGTGACGCTCAAGGCCTGCTCCGCCGATGAAGCGGGCCGCGCCAATCTGGCGACGCAACAATCCGCGATTCGCACCGCCCTGCCCGCCCAGCCCAATGAGAAGATCGTCTACCGCTGTACCCCAGCATCGGGTGCGGCGACCTCAGGCGGCTGACACACGATCCACCCGGGCGGCAAAGCAGCCGGGCTTGGCATTGTGGACGTGGAGATACGCGACGCGCGGATCCGAGAAGAACCCATCGATCGCGGTGGCGAGCCCGCTGCCGTCGATCACATCCGCGTCCAGCATCATCCCGGCCGCATCGAACGCCCGCACCGACAACAGGCGAATCGCCAGTTGCTCGGGAATGCTGTTGACGAACACCGCCGCAGTCTCGGCCCCTTCGCGAACGAAAATCGCGTGGCGCGAGCGATAGGGCGTGGCGACCGGCAGATGCTCGTAATTGAGCAACAGCACGGTCTCGCCCACGGCCGCATCCTCCAACGTCACGCGGCACGGCGAACCGGGCGCAGCCTCCACCACCATGCGGATCGCTCCCTGCGCCGCCAGGGTCGCATCGCTCTGTCCATAAAGGTGCCGAAAGGGCGCGGGATCGATGCCCGCAATCACGAAGTCGCTCATTTCACCCGCTCCCGCGTCCGCAGCGCGACCTTGCGGTCAATCCCATAAGCATAGCCGCCGAGCGTCCCGTCGGTACGCTGCGCGCGGTGGCACGGCACGATGATCGACACCGGATTGGCACCGCACGCCGTGCCTGCCGCGCGCACCGCTTTGGGGTTGCCGACCGCCGTCGCCAGTTCGGCATAGCTGCGCGTCTCGCCCAGCGGGATCGCGCGCAGCGCCTGCCAGATCGCTTCCTGAAACGCCGTACCCTGCACGTCGAGCGGCAAGTCGCGGTCGCGATCGGGCGATTCGACGCTTGCCACCACCTGCGCCGCCAAATCGGCCAGCGCGGCACCACCCGGCACGATCTCCGCGTGGGGGAAGCGCGCGCGTAGCGCCGCCTCGCCCTCGTCAAACGAGACGCGGCACAACCCCTTGTCGGTCGCGGCCACCAGCATCGCGCCGAGACTGGTATCGGCCACGGTCCAGCGGATCGTCACCCCCGCTCCGCCGCGTTTCCACGCGCTCGGTGTCATGCCCAGCCGCTTGGCCCCGCCGTCGTAAAAGCGGCTCGGCGCGGAATAGCCGGCCTCGTAAATCGCCTCGGTCACGCTGGCGGCATGCGCCAGCGCGCGCGCCGCGCGCTGCGCCATCAGGCCGCGCGCATAGGCCGCCGGGGTCACCCCGGTCGCGCGCTTGAACAGACGGTGGAAATGATGCGGCGCATAACCAACCTGCGCCGCGAGATCCTCAAGCGGCACCACTTCCTCGGCCCCCTCGATCAGCGCAACCGCCCGCGCCACCGCGATCCGGTCGCGCCCGACCGCGTCGGGCACACAACGCAGGCACGCCCGGAACCCCGCCGCGCGGGCTTCCTCGGGCGTGCGGTAGAAAACGACGTTCTCGCGCTTCGGGTGCCGCGCCGGGCAGCTTGGCTTGCAATAAATGCCGGTGGTTTTCACCGCGCCGACAAAGCGCCCATCGGAATGGCGATCACGCGCTTCGAACGCTTTCCAGGCGGCGTCGGGGTCAAGGGGAAGGGTCTGGGTCATGCGACGATATACGCATGGTCCCGATGCGCCCACATCCCGGGGCTTGCGATCAAAACCGTGCGATCACCCGCCATTCGCCTCGAACAATTCCAGCGTGCGTTCCTTGGCCAGATCGGCGCTTGGCTCGTGATAATCCTTGCGGCGATCCGAATTGAAGCCGTGGCCCGCCTCATACACATAGACCGTCGCCTTGGGCCACGCCTTGGCGATGACCTTTTCGACCCCATCCATCGCGATATGGTCGTCGTGGCGGCCGAAATGCAGGATGACCGGGACCTTGGGTTCCTCGTCCGCCGCATCGGGGATCAGGCTGCCATAATAAGCCGAGGCGGCGGCCACATTATGCAAGCGTGTCGCCGCGAACCACGCGACCGATCCGCCATAGCAATAGCCGACCACGAACACCGGCCCGCGCTCGGCCAACGCGTCGATGCAAGTCTGCACGTCGGCAAGTGTCAGGTCGAACGGATGCAGCTCACGCGCGAGTTGCACGCTGCGGGCAAACCCCTCGCCGGTATAGTCCGCTTCGAACCCGGGATGTTCGCGGTCGAACAGCGCGGGGGCCAACACTTCATAGCCGTCGGCGGCATATTCCTCGCACAGGTCGCGGATATGGTCGGTGACGCCGAAAATCTCCTGGACCAGCACGAGCCCGCCCTTGCGTCGCCCGGTCGGCTCGGCGTGATAGACGCCGACCTCCGCACCATCCGACATGATCCTCTTTTGCATTTGGCCGGTCATAGAATCGCTCCGCCTCACACCCCTGCGACGCAATCGCTACCAACATTGCGAGGGGCGCGAAAGCGGCGCGTCAGGCCGCGCGCACATCCGCGATCAAGCGGTTGATTTGCGTGCGGAGCCGTTCGACGCCGCCCGCCACATCCTCGGCGGTGCGGGTGACATGGTCGGCAGTGTGGCGCGAGCGTTGCGCACGGTCGCGCAACGTCTGCATGTTGGCGGCGGCGTCCGCCGTGCCATCCTCGACCTCGGCGATGGCGAGCGCGATCGCCTGCGTCATCCCGCGCTGCTGATCGACCGCCGCCGCAACATTGGCCGAGGATTGATCCAGATCCGCCACGAGCGAATCCACCGATTCGATCGTGGCAAGGACAGTGTCGCTGGCAGTACGGACGGCGGCGAGGCGTGCCTCGATCCGGCCGGCGGCGGACTGGGTCTGGCGCGCAAGCCCCTTCACCTCATCGGCGACGACGGCAAAGCCCCGCCCCGCCTCGCCCGCCCGCGCCGCCTCGATCGTGGCGTTGAGCGCCAGCAGATTGGTCTGCCCGGCCACCGCCGTGATCATGTCGAGCACGGTGGCGATTTCCACCACCAATGCGCCCAGCGATTCGGCGCGATCCCGCCCCTCGAGCGTGCGCGCCCGCACCGTTGCCACGCTTGCGCGCGATTCGTTGGCCGCGCGGCTGATGCGGTCGATCGCGCCGGCCAGCGCCGTCGCCGAATGGGCGATGGTGCGCGCGTTGGTCGCGCTTTGCTCGGTCAGCGCGGCGGTTGCCATCGCTTGTTCTTCGGTGGTTCCCGCCTCGCCCGCCATCGCCGCTGCCGTCTCGCGGAGCGCGGGACCAGCCGACACCAACTGACTGACCGAAGCGCCCGCTTCCCCTTCGAACACGCGGAACAGCGCATCCAGATGCGCCGCGCGACGCGCCCGGGCGGCATCCTCGCGCCGTTCGTTCGCGCTCAATGCGTCGGCGGTGCGGCGCGCCTCTTCGCTCAGCCGCCGCGCATCGGCGGAGCGTTGCCGCGCAAACGCCAGCGCGCGCGCGATTTCGCCAATCTCATCGCTGCGATCGAGCGCCGGGATAGCCACGTCGGCGCGGTCAAGGGTAATGCTGCGAGTCGCCTCGGCAATCAGGGCGAGCGGCTGCTCGACCTGGCGGGCGAGCATCCGCATCCCCCAGAAAGCGACGAGGATCGCGGCCACCGTCACCAGCGCGACCAGAATATAGGCTTGGCCAAACCCCGTTTCGAGGGCGCTGCGTTCGCGCAGAGCATCGGCACGGAGATCGGCGATCAGCGTCGCGCTCGTCCCGGTCAACGGATCGATCGCCGCGTACAGCGCGCCACTGACGAAAAAATCGAGCTGATCGGTGCGCCCCGCGCGGAGCAGGACCAGCAGCTTGTCGAGCGCCGCGTCCGCGTCATGCCGCGCCGACTCGACCTGTGCCACTTCCGCGGCGCGGCGCGCATCGAGGTTGTGATGGACGAAGGCGTCCCAGCTCGACGCGATCTCGGCGCGATTGGCCTCGATCGTCGCCACTGCACCCGAAGCCGAGAGATTGCCGCTGCGCACCTTGTGCGCCGTCAGCAAGGCCGTGGCATAATCGGCATTGACGCGTTGCAGCTCGCCGATCGGATAGAGACGGTCCGTGATCAGCGTGCGGACCCCGTGGCTGGTCGCGAGCGTCGTTCCGATCAAGGCGAGCGCAAGCAAGGCCTGCATGCCCAGCAACACCCAGACGATCCGGCGCAACTGAACGCGGATGTTGCCGCGCCCGGTTTGCCAGCGCAAAAACAACAGGCTTAGTCGGCCCCGAAGGACGGTTAGCGAGCGGGGCAGCGCGATGCGGTTCATGAATCACGCTATGGCCGCCAAGGCGCGAACAGATGGTTAAGCCAATGTTACACTTGTGTGAAATACGAACAAAAGCGCTGGCTTGGGGATCGGGGTTCCACACGCGCGCTTTCGACGTCTGCCGCACGACTTGCATCGCGCCCTACCCAATGCTAACCGCCCGCCAACCCATCTGAAGGCGCATTCCCCAACGCCCTCTATTTGCATGGGGCCACCATTCGTGCCCAAGAGGACCCCAATCGCGTGGAGACATCCGGCGGTATTCAAGCAAGCTTAAGCGGACGCTATGCGACCGCGCTCTTTGAGCTTGCCCGTGACAGCAAAGCCATTGACGCGGTCGAGGCGAGCCTTGGCCGCGTTCGCGCCGCGATCGCGCAGTCGAGCGAGTTCGCGCAGTTGATCGGCAGCCCGATCGTTTCGCGCGCCGACGCCGCGCGCGCGGTCGCAGCGGCAGCCGAGATGATCGACGTGGACGACACCACCGCCAAGTTCCTCGGCGTTCTCGCCGAGAACCGGCGCTTGTCGCAATTGCCCGCGATCATCCGCGCCTTCCGCGATCTCGCCGCGCGCCATCGTGGCGAAACGACGGCTGAAGTGACCTCCGCCCATCCGCTCACCGAAGAGCAGGTCGACGCGCTAAAGCAGCAGCTGCGCACCCGCATCGGCACCGATGTCTCGGTCGAGCTCGCGGTCGACCCCACCCTCCTCGGCGGTCTGGTTGTCCAGATCGGTTCGCAACGGATTGACTCGTCGATCCGCACCCGTCTCAATACTCTCGCGCACGCGATGAAAGGTTAAGTCATGGATATCCGCGCCGCAGAAATCTCGAAGGTCATCAAGGACCAGATCGCCAATTTCGGCACCGAAGCGCAGGTTTCGGAAACCGGCCAGGTGCTGAGCGTCGGTGACGGCATCGCCCGCATCTTCGGGCTCGACAACGTCCAGGCGGGCGAAATGGTCGAGTTCTCGAACGGCGTGCAGGGCATGGCGCTCAACCTCGAGGCCGACAATGTCGGCGTCGTGATCTTCGGCTCGGACAGCCAGATCAAGGAAGGCGACGTCGTCAAGCGCACCGGCACGATCGTCGACGTTCCCGTCGGCAAGGGTCTGTTGGGTCGCGTCGTCGATGGTCTCGGCAACCCGATCGACGGCAAGGGCCCGATCGTTTCCGACCAGCGCAGCCGCGTCGAAGTCAAGGCACCGGGCATCATCCCGCGCCAGGGCGTCAACGAGCCGGTGCAGACCGGCCTCAAGGCAATCGACGCGCTCGTCCCCGTCGGCCGTGGCCAGCGCGAGCTGATCATCGGCGATCGTCAGACCGGCAAGTCGGCGGTCGCGATCGACACCTTCATCAACCAGAAGGCAGCGCATCAGGGCGATGACGAGAGCAAGAAGCTCTATTGCATCTATGTCGCCGTCGGCCAGAAGCGCTCGACCGTTGCGCAACTCGTCCGCACGCTGACCGAAAACGGCGCGATGGACTATTCGATCGTCGTCGCCGCAACCGCATCGGACCCCGCCCCGCTGCAGTTCCTCGCGCCCTATACCGGCTGCGCGATGGGCGAATATTTCCGTGACAACGGCATGCACGCCGTCATCGTTTATGACGATCTTTCGAAGCAGGCCGTTGCCTATCGCCAGATGTCGCTGCTGCTGCGCCGCCCGCCGGGCCGCGAAGCCTATCCCGGCGACGTGTTCTATCTCCACTCGCGCCTCCTCGAGCGTGCGGCGAAGATGAACGATGCCAACGGGGGCGGCTCGCTCACCGCACTTCCGATCATCGAAACCCAGGCAGGCGACGTGTCGGCCTACATCCCGACCAACGTTATCTCGATCACCGATGGCCAGATCTTCCTCGAAACCGACCTGTTCTTCGCGGGCGTCCGCCCGGCGATCAACGTCGGCCTGTCGGTGTCGCGCGTCGGCTCGGCTGCACAGACCAAGGCGATGAAGAAGGTGTCGGGCTCGATCAAGCTCGAGCTCGCCCAGTATCGCGAAATGGCCGCGTTCGCGCAGTTCGGGTCTGACCTCGATGCTTCCACGCAGAAGCTGCTCAACCGCGGCGCCCGCCTGACCGAACTGCTGAAGCAGGCGCAGTTCTCGCCCATGCCGTTCGAAGAGCAGACCGTGTCGATCTTCGCAGGGACCCAGGGCTTCCTCGACACCGTTCCGGTCAACGCCGTCGTCCGCTATGAACAGGCGATGCTGGCCGCGATGCGCAGCGATCACGCCGATCTCCTGAAGGACATTCGCGACAAGCGCGATCTGTCGAAGGAGACGACCGAAGCGCTGAAGACCGCGCTGGGTGCGTTTTCCAAGACGTTTGCATAAGGACGCGCAATGGCCGGAATGCTCCAAATCCTCACGTACCTTTTGGCGGTCTATTTGATCTTCAAAGGCGTGGAGATTTTGCAGGTCGGCCTTGCGTCAAATCGAGATGGCCGAGGTGGTGTTATCGCCATAGGCTTCATCTCGTTGGCCATTTGCTTCGCAGCCGCTGCGTTCTTCGTAAACATGCAAGATGAACAGGCAAAGTCTATGCAACGGTCAGCAACCTCTTTGCCTAATTTCGGAAACCCCTGATGGCCTCGCTTAAAGCCCTTAAGATCCGCATCGGCTCGGTGAAGTCGACGCAGAAGATCACCAAGGCGATGAAGATGGTCGCCGCCGCGAAACTGCGCCGGGCGCAGGAGGCGGCGGTCGCTGGCCGTCCCTATGCCGAGCAGCTCGAAAAGGTGATGGCGAGCCTTGCCGCCAAGGTTTCGGTCAGCGAATCGAGCCCCAAGCTGCTGGCGGGCACCGGCAAGGACCAGGTCCACCTGCTGATCGTCGCCACCTCCGAGCGGGGTCTGGCTGGTGCGTTCAACTCGAACATCGTCCGCGCCGCGCGCCGCAAGGCCGAAGAGCTGGAAGCCGCTGGCAAGACCGTGAAATTCTATGTGGCAGGCAAGAAGGGTCGCGTGATCAAGCGCTTCTTCCCGACGCAGATCGCCGCCGACCATGAGATGAGCCACATCAAGACCGTCGCCTTCGCCGATGCGCGCGCGATTGCCGACGATGTCATCGCGCGGTTCGAGGCGGGCGAGTTCGACATCGCGCACCTGTTCTACGCCAAGTTCCAGTCGGCACTGGTGCAGGAGCCGGTCGGCCGCCAGATCATCCCGGTCGCGATCGACACCACTGCCGCTCCGGTGGCGGATGGCGGTGCCGCGGTCGAGTATGAGCCCGACGAGGAAACCATCCTCGCCGATCTGCTGCCGCGCAACGTCGCGATCCAGATCTTCCGTGCGCTGCTCGAAAACGCAGCGTCGGAGCAAGGCAGCCGCATGACCGCGATGGACAATGCGACGCGCAACGCCGGCGACATGATCAATCGCCTGACGATCCAGTATAACCGCAGCCGCCAGGCCGCGATCACCACCGAGTTGGTGGAAATCATCTCCGGCGCCGAAGCGCTCAAGTAGTCGATACGAGGAAAGAACCATGGCAACCGCCCCCGACACACTCGCTCCGACGACCAACAGCGTCGGCCGCATCAGCCAGGTCATCGGCGCCGTCGTCGACGTGACCTTTGAGCAGGACCGCCTGCCCGCCATTCTCAACGCGCTGGAAACCTCGAACAACGGCAACCGCCTGGTGCTCGAAGTCGCGCAGCATCTCGGCGAGAACACCGTCCGCACGATCGCGATGGACTCGACCGAGGGCCTGACGCGCGGCCAGGAAGTCACTGACACCGGCTCGCAGATCCGCGTGCCCGTCGGCCCGCAGACGCTCGGCCGAATCCTCAACGTCATCGGCGAGCCGATCGACGAGCGTGGCCCCGTTGGCCACACCGACACGATGCCGATCCACGCCCCTGCCCCGCTGTTCGTCGATCAGTCGACCGAGAGCGCGATTCTGGTCACCGGCATCAAGGTTATCGATCTGCTCGCGCCGTACGCAAAGGGCGGCAAGATCGGCCTGTTCGGCGGTGCCGGCGTCGGCAAGACCGTGCTTATTCAGGAACTGATCAACAACATCGCCAAGGGGCACGGCGGCACCTCGGTGTTCGCGGGCGTCGGCGAGCGCACCCGCGAGGGTAACGATCTGTATCACGAATTCCTCGACGCGGGCGTCATCGCCAAGGATGCCGACGGCAACCCGACCCCTGAGGGCTCGAAGGTCGCTTTGGTGTTCGGCCAGATGAACGAGCCGCCAGGCGCGCGTGCCCGCGTCGCGCTGTCGGGCCTGACGATCGCCGAATATTTCCGCGACGTTGAGGGCCAGGACGTGCTGTTCTTCGTCGACAACATTTTCCGCTTCACCCAGGCGGGTTCGGAAGTGTCGGCATTGCTCGGTCGTATCCCGTCGGCGGTGGGCTATCAGCCGACGCTGTCGACCGACATGGGCGCGCTGCAGGAGCGCATCACCTCGACCAACAAGGGCTCGATCACCTCGGTCCAGGCGATCTACGTGCCGGCCGACGATTTGACCGATCCGGCCCCTGCAACCTCGTTCGCGCATTTGGACGCGACGACCAACCTCAACCGCGCGATTTCGGAGCTGGGCATTTACCCGGCAGTCGATCCGCTCGACTCGACCAGCCGCGTGCTGACCCCGGCGATCGTCGGCCAGGAGCATTACGACACCGCCCGCCGCGTCCAGGAGACGCTACAGCGCTACAAGTCGCTGCAGGACATCATCGCCATTCTGGGCATGGACGAGCTGTCGGAAGAAGATAAGTCGATCGTCAGCCGTGCGCGCAAGATCCAGCGCTTCCTCAGCCAGCCATTCCACGTCGCCGAGGTGTTCACCGGCATTCCGGGCAAGTTCGTCCAGGTCGAAGACACCGTGAAATCGTTCAAGGCGGTCGTCGACGGTGAGTATGATCACCTGCCCGAGAGCGCTTTCTACATGGTCGGCGGCATCGACGAAGCGATCGCCAAGGCCGAAAAGATGGCGCAGGAAGCGTAATCCAAACTCCCTCTCCCCGCTTGCGGGGAGAGGGTTGGGGAGAGGGGCAGTCACACAGGCTGGCCTATAGTCCCCACACTGCCCCTCTCCCCGACCCTCTCCCCTGAAGGGGAGAGGGAGAAGGACACAAGAATGCTCCACTTCGAACTCGTCACGCCTGAAAAGCTCGTCCGCTCGGAGGACGTGTACATGGTCGTCGTCCCCGGCTCGGAAG